>Ga0209172_10000125_pt1 | contig 229265 bp, 221 predicted proteins | sample LarsenN4metaG_FD_184113 | JGI IMG/M metagenome (GOLD analysis project Ga0209172, IMG submission 184113) | Hot spring sediment bacterial and archeal communities from British Columbia, Canada, to study Microbial Dark Matter (Phase II) - Larsen... ...
AAGGGTTCCGAGGCATAATAAATCTAACGCCAGCGGTAAGCGGACAGGCCAGACGCTGGTGCTAGACTCCTTACAAAAAGGTTTTATATATGCCCAGAACGCTAATTCAACAATATGCTAGTTCGATAGTGAGTGGCTTGATGGGAAAAATAGTTTCTCTCAGGGATCTCAATCATAAACTTACCAAAGGGGAGCTCAGAGAGTTATTTATTTCTGAAATACTAAGAGCCTTCTTGACAAAGGAGTTTGATGTTGGCTCAGGAGTAGTAATCAATCAAAAAGGTTTTCAAAGTAATCAAATAGATATCATCATCTATGATAATCGTATCCTACCCCCATTCATCCGAGAGCAACACCTTGGAATTTATCCTGCTGAAAGCGTTCTTGCAACCATTGAGGTAAAAAGTAATTTAACTAAGTATGAAATACTCAAGGCCGAAAAACCAGCTTCAAAGCTAAAAAATGAGATATATAGTCCAGAATCAAGCATATATTCGGATTTTAAGGAGTTTAGGCCTACGTGTGCTGTGATAGGTTTCTATGGCCGAGGAGTAAAAGCTTTAGCGAATAATATTACAGGAAGAACATGGATAAAAGGTAATATTAATAACCTCAGCTATTTGTGCTTGGTCAATAAATACTCATGGATAAATATGCTTGAAACAGGATAGACATCAGAGATGTATGATAACAACCTAAGATCGAATAATGAAACGAAGAGATTTATTGCTGTATTACTCGATAATATCCGAACTCAATCAGAAAAAAGGTTAAGCCTCATGCGAGAAGAGCATAAAGATTGGCTTGGTGCATATCTTAGAGATTGGGATTGAGTGAAAACTAAAATACCGTAACCAGTAGTTAAGCGGAGCAATATTCTTTGCGAACAGACTGCTCATGCCATAAATGCGTTCTAGCTGGAGGAGGTGTCTCGGGTGTCGAATGAGACTCGTTATGAGCATATTAGGTTGGATGAAAATCAAGTTCCGACGGTTGCTGGCACAACAATGAAAGTGGTTGAACTGGTTTTGGACCATCTTGCCTATGGATGGAGTCCGGAGGAGTTACATTTCCAACATCCCTACTTGAGCATGGGGCAGATCTACTCCGCACTGGCCTACTATTGGGATCATAAAGCAGAACTCGATCAAGATCTCGAACGCCGGTTGGAGTTGGTTGACCAACTGCAGCAGACAACGAAGCCCCCCGCACTTGCAGAACGATTGAAGGCCAAAAGGTCGAGTTAATGTCCCTTGCCTTCTACATGGATCATCATGTTCCACGGGCGATTACGCTTGGACTCCGGCTCCGTAGGGTGGACGTGCTCACGGCATACGAAGATGGTACCAGTGAGTTAGATGATGCGGCTTTACTGGACCGGGCCAGCGCATTGGGGCGCGTGCTCTTCACGCGCGATGATGACTTGCTGGCAGAAGCGGCGAAACGACAAAGAGCAGGAATCCCGTTCCACGGCATTATCTATGCGCATCGCAGCGGGATAGACGGAGGCTTGGGGCAACATGCCACCACGCAGGAGCACGGCAATCTTGTGGGCATCGATTTTGTCGTTCTTCGCTTTGCCACCGTGGATCGCTTTCATATAGAGCGCGTGCCCCAGGACAAACGGCATCCCTGCTTGGGCACACAGGTCAGCCAGCCAGTACCAGGTGAAGATACATTCAACCGCGATCACCATCTGTTCACGATCGGGGGCAATGGTCTTGAGCAACGCCTCAGGGCTGGTGGGCAGATGGCGATGCACCACGATGTCACCGTCCTGGTTCAAGATGCAAACGTACATGCTCCGGGCGTGCAAGTCGATGCCACAATAGAACTGGTGCTGCTGGGTGTAGAATCGCATGAGGTCTCCTCCTCTTCTATCGGTTGTTTGCCCAACGCCAGCAGTCCCACGGTGGTATGCCGAGGAGGGGGCCTCAATAAGTATCAAGCCACTGCAGCCGACGCGCAAACGGCCGTGAGCCGCTCAGCCGGGGCCGTTGGGCGGCATGTCCATGCCATGCGCATGGTTTTATGCAATTGCCTGCATGGCACGATTTTCTTGGCCCTTGCATGGTACAGGTATCTATCCTGCTCAGTCACAGGTTGTCGTCATTCCGTGGAGATCTCCAGGAGCGCGTCTCCCATCCCCCCATCATCTCTCCCATGACAGAGCGGGATCGGGTCAATCGGCGTGCCATCGACCAACGCTGTGCCGCCTTGATTGCCCAAGGTCTTTGTCCCGCTTACCAGCAATTCCTCACCAACGATAGCTTTCCCGGGCAGCAGGAGCAGACCTACTATCAGGATGCGCTGATCACGTGCCATCTCGAAAGCTATCTCCGTGGGGTCGGCCATACCATCATCGTCGCCCGTACCCATTATGCGGATAGCGCCGAGATGCCGGGCGACCTCGGGTGCGACATCATGCGCATGCCCACGGTACTGGTCCATGCCCGCAAGACCATGGTCGAAGCCGAAAAAGTGTATATGGTCACCATATGTTCTGACGCCTTAAGCGGGTCGGTACCCAATTAGGAGGGGTATGTGTCACCTAATCCTTGTGAACACCATGCAAGTACAGGATATGGATCCAACGCTGGGTGCGCTGATTGCACCGCCTCCAGTGCTCGCTGATCCGCCGTGGCATTGTTTTCACGTCAGGGTCATTACTGGTGTCGAGGTCCATCAACTGGATGTCGCTGAAGCTCGTCTCGACCGGGTTGTCATCTGGGCTGCCTTTGGGCAGTGTGACCCAATGCCGCTTCAGGCGGCGCATCTCGCGGCACGTCTGGACTGACTTGCACGGATGCGGCGAATCGCGATCGAGCACGACCCACACTTGCTAATCCGGGTACCACTGATGGAGCGGCTTCATAAAGTGACACACCAGCTCGGCGCTCTTGCCGTTATAGAAGGCCCAGCAGCGTCGCCCCATATTTACCTCTTAGGCAGCGACCAGATAGAAAAAGCCGCGAGTCTTCTGCGCCTTCTCCAGCATGAGCCGCCTGGCCGCCGTGAGGCGGCGCCCACCATCGGCCTTGACCGGAATCGGCTGGACATCGAAGAACAGCAACACGCCGCGGCGGGGCACATGGCGCCAGCTCCGGCGGATGCACGCCAGGATTGCGTGGCGGCGCGGATCATGGCGGACGAGCTTGCGCTCGCCGCGCCGAAGGCGCGCCCCCTTTCCGAAGCACCCGGCGGAGGTGCTCCCGGCTGAGGGCGCGCACCACGCGACGCCTGATGAGGTACTCGCGCAGCTTGGCGAGCGACCATCGACCAAACACCACCCCCACGTCGCCCGGAGGAGTCTCAGCCAGGCGTAGGCTCTCGGCGGTCTGCTATGGAACGGCTGTGGCTGAGCTTGCGCAGGACCAGTCGAGGCCCGGGCCGATGTGGGGGAACCGGCATGCCCTAGCGCTTCCGGAAACAGAGCGCCGCCGTGACAATCACCATCGCCACGAGGCTGGTGGGCAAGACCACGGCCAGTGCTCGGTCGAGCCTCGTGGCCGCGGCGGCCGCCGCCGCCCCGCCTAGGTAAACGAGCCACACCGCCGCCAGCAAACCTGCTCCGTGCGCCGGTTCCGCCAGCTGGGCAGGGTCTGGCACGCCGGCACGGTGCATCCGGCGCACCAGCCGGGCGACCAAGTTGGTCAATGTCCCCGTGATGTACGTGGTCGCGACCCCCGAAACGTCCAGACGGCGTGCTGCGGCGCTCTGCACGCCCATAGCGAGTGCCGAGAGCGCGATCAGACCGGCTGTCGCTGCGGATGTGGGCGGGCGACCGCTGACGACCAGCCAATCGGCGGTGAACGCGGCGAGGAGGAGCCATTCCAGGGTGAGCGCCACGGTGACGGCTGGCGGCCAGATGCCTCCCGATTCCCCCCGCTCGACGATGCAGGCGCCGAGTGCACCGCCCAAGAGAAACCCCGCCAGCGCGAGAGCGGATCGGAGCGCCGCTTGGCTTTCTACCTGAACCAGGGCAAGGCCAAGGAGCACCGTGTTCCCGGTCATATTGGCAGTAAATACCCGTCCCAATTCCAGATAGCTCACGGCATCGGTGGCGCCAGCGGCACCGGCGAGCCACAGCAGCAGCATATTGCGCGTTCTAGTGGCGGTCCGCGGTGGATAAGGCATCTGGCTCCTCCCAGATCTTCGGCTGCTGGGGCTGCCAGCGAGCCGCACCCCTTGACCATCACCGCAGACGCCATGGGCCGCAGGCGCGCTGGCCCCCCGCGTTATCCAGCGCCTACCCGAGAGGCCTAGCTAGTGCCTCGAAGGACATGGGGAGAGGGCGCTGCCCCATCGCCCACCTCACCCTCGTGGAACCCCACGATCTGGCGTTTCACCCTCCCCTCTCTCATCCCCTGCCAGTCCATGCATGCCTCTCACCTTGGTTTCCAGCGCCGCCAGGCGCTCCTTGAGGGCTTTGTCGCGCTGCCACCGTGCTGTGACGTCGCGGAGGATAGCGGCGGCGCCCAGCAGGTCGCCTGCGATGTCGCGCACCAGGATGATGGTAAATTCCAGGGACAGGCGCGTGCCGTCTTGGCGCTGCGCCGGCACGGCGAGCACCTCCCGGCCATACCGCGTGACGCCCGTGGCCATGACCTGACGGTAACCGGCCCAATGACGAGCGCGTAGCCGCTGTGGGATGATCAGATCCAAGGTGCGCCCCACGGCTTCCTCGGCCCGGTAGCCAAAGATGGCTTCCGCACCGCCATTCCAGAGGCGAATGATCCCGTCGCGATCGGCGAAGATCACCGCATCCTGGGCGCCATCCACGATCTGTTGGCATAACCACGTATGCGTGTCGGTTGACATGTCGAGGATCCTCCATGCTCTCTTCACACTGCATGACCCGCAGGGAACTGTGTCAGGCCCACGGCTGCCCTGCAAGGGCGATCGCTTCGGAGGTGCCGGGAGCACCGTCAGGGCGGCGCTGGGCCAACTCGCCCGACGGGCGTGCAAACCTCTATGCTGCGCTGGATGTCGGTCGCCGTGATGGTGGGCGCAGCCGGGACTTTCACGACTGAAAGCCGGGTAACGTCCACCTGTTGCGCGCATAGGCTAATCCCTATAGTCTATCTACATGGGTAAACAGCCGAGGCCATGCTGGCATCGTGGCCGCCGCAGTATGGCAGGAGGGAGCATTTATGCCTGGACAAATCTATCGGCTATTGGCTGATGATCATGCCCGTCTCGACAGCCTTCTCCGGCGTGCGATGACAGAAGCTGGCGCGATCGATCGCACCGCCTATGCCGAGTTCCGCGCCGGACTCCTCAGACACATCGGCATCGAGGAAAAGATCTTGCTCCCGACCGCTCAACGGCTGCGCGGTGGTGAGCCTCTCGCCATGGCGGCAAAGCTGCGGCTCGATCATGGCGCGCTCGCCGCCTTACTAGTCCCGACTCCAACGCCAGCCATCATCGCGGCGCTACGCCACGTTCTGGCGGCCCACAACGTGGTTGAGGAAGGCCCTGAGGGCGTGTACGAGTGCTGTGAGCGGCTGGCGGGTGCCGAAGCCGAGGCGCTGCTAGCCCAGCTGCAGGCGGCTCCAGCGGTGCCAGTGGCCCCCCACAGCGATGGTCCTCACGTCATGGAGACTGTGCGCCGGGCGCTCGTCCGTGCAGGATACGATGAAGGCCTACTGGATGAAGGCCACCATGTGTGAGCGCGCCGCAGGCATACACCACCTGTGCCGTGACGATGCCCTTGCATATTGAAGAAGGAAGCCGTGAGCGCGATTGTGTAGCACATTACCTGGGCCCTAAAAGCTGTCTTCCCTGCTGAGGCGAAGGAGTCGAATCCGCAAGATAGCCTGCATCCAAACCAAGCACCAGTGAGGCGCACCCATCACATGCCATTGAGGATGCAGCGGTGGTCGACCGCCGGTCGTCCCACCCTGGGTGGGGGGAGCAGCGGGTGAAGCCGCTCCCATTGGGCATTAGCCTGTTCTCTTCGGTGCATAATACTCAATAAGATAGCAAGTGCGGCCGAGTTTGCAAATACGCCCTAGTCGTTGCCAGAATGCCACGTCCATTGGCCCAGTCGTTGGCCCAGAAGATCTCCCCGCGCCTGTAGACCATCCCAAAGCTGGGCCTCCAATTCCTTCAGCTTCCACCCTCAGCGCGGATAGAGCGTTTCACCTGGGGCTGGTGCTGCTGCGATGGGCTGGGACGCCACTGGTCCCTCCCATGCTCCAATGGCTCGCGTACCGGGCGCTCCCGAAAAATTCAGAAGCGATCTGAGGGGGGCACGTCTTGAGGTTGCGGTTTGAGGAGATGGGTTTAACCCACCACCCGTACCATGCAGGTTAGCTGACTGCCTACCGCTCCACTCCGGCCTCACGCCGGCTTCCGGCGGCAGCTGGATGATGGCGTGAGACCCCCTCTTCGAGAAGACCAGTGGGGCCTCGCATGGCTTAACCTGGGGCCTATGGTCTCACCGAGCCTCCGACGCCGGCCGTGCTTGACGAGCGCGCAGTGGAGCTGGCATGCTCAAAGGTGATCCATGGGCATTGGCTGCGCGTGGACAAAACCGTGGTGCATAATGCCGACGCTGCCGCATGCACTGCGGCTCTGCTTGTCGTTTCGCATCAGAAATCGGGGAGAATTTTTATGGCAACAGTCCCGTCCGGAACACCTGCAAAGCCACGTCGAGCGCAGCGTGTGAGACGGGCGATTTTGCTCGTCGGACTGAGCGTGATCGGCCTGCTAGCCCTGACGCTGGCGCTCCTTCCGTACGTGGTCTCTCTCGGACCTGTCAAAGGTCAGATCGCCACGCACATCGAGTCAGCGCTGCAGCGGAAGGTCGACATCGGCGAGGTGCGCCTGCAGCTCCTCGGCGGCCTTGGGGTCCGCCTCAAGGATCTCACAATCTACAACCCTCCAGGTTGGCCACAGGCCCAGCTTCTCAAAGTCGAGGCCCTATCGGCGAAAGCAGCCTGGTGGCCGTTGTTACAACGGCGCATCGAAGTCACCAAGGTACGGCTGCGTGGCGGCGAGATCGTCATCCAGCGCGACGCCCAGGGTCGCCTCAACATCGACGATCTCCTCCAAGCCAAACCAGTCACCCAAATGGCCCCGCCCTCGCAACCTCCCTCCGCCCCTCCCTCACACCGGACACAGCCGGCGAGGCCTCCATTCGCTGACCTGCAGGTCTCCGAGATCAGCTTGCAAGATGTCACCATCGCCTTCGTCGATCGGACCGTCGCTCCCGGTCAATCGTTGACGACGACCGTGAGCGACCTCCAGCTCGACGTCCGGGATATCGCGCTTGGGAACCCGATCCCCTTCGACTTGGCGGCGACGGTATTCACCGATCGCCAACGCAACATCCGAGCCCGTGGCCATGTGGGGCCTTTCCCGGCAAGCTTGTCCGGCGAGAACCTCCCGGTCGCGATGTATCTAGTGATGACCGACATCTTGCTGCACCAATTCGCCTCGTACCTCGGTATGGGGTTTCCGCTGAGGCAGGGGCGTGTGCATGCAGATGTCAACATGCGAGGGCATGTCGGAGGGGATTTGGCGATACAGGGCACTCTCACCCTGGCGGAAGCCGTGCTTCGTGATACAGCGGGAGGGAATTCGCCAACGCTCCTGCCCGCGCTGAGCACAAGGTATGACATGGCGCTGGACTTGGCCAACGGGCGACTGCAACTGACGAAGACCGAGGTCGAGCTGTCCGCTATACGGGCAACCTTATCGGGTACGGTGCACCGCCTGATGTCAACCCCGCAGCTCGACCTGCACCTGTCGACCAACAGCTTCGCGCTCGGCAAGCTGCTGACCGATTTCCCTATGCTGGCCTCTGCGTTCCCAGCGCCGACCGATCTGCGCGGTAGGGCCCAGCTCCAAGCCACGCTGAAGGGGACGCCTCAGGCCATGCGCGCTGAGGGACAGGTTGATCTACCGGAGGCCGCCCTGAACAGCGGTACCTTTAACGGGGGACGGCCCGAAGGCGGGGGAATGCGGCTGGCGGCCGACAACACACGCGCTATGCTGACGCTGCGTGCCGAGCCTCGACGTACACCGCATCTACGCATGGATGCTCGCGCCCAGCGTGTCATCTTCGACCGACAAACGGCCAAAGGGCCTGGGCCGGACTCCCCCGAGGCGCCGACGCCTAAACCCACTGGTGAACCTCCGCCGACCAACAAACCCACTGGTGAACCTCCACCGACCAAGCAGAGACAGCTGCCCGTTACGCTGAATGGTCAGATCGACATCGCCGAAGGCCAGATCCAGGGCGTGCATTTTCAGCAGATGACGGCGGATGTCGCGTTGATCGATAAAACGCTCACGTCCACGCAACAAGTCAAGGTTTATGCGGGTTCTTATCAGGGAGACGTGCGGGTCGATCTGGCCCCGAAAGAGCCGCATTACACGGTCAACGCCAAGCTGCTCAATCTGCACATCGGCCAGGCGCTCAACGAGCTGACCTCTGTCAAAGACGCGCTTTTTGGGGTACTCAATAGCGACTTGCAACTGTCCGGGCAGGGATTGACATGGGATCTGATCAACCAAACCCTGACGGGTGAGGGTGCCCTCACGATCTCCGAAGTCCAATTGACGACGTTCGATCTGATCCCCAAGCTCGTCCAGGTTCTGAAAGGTGTAGGCACCTTAGTCGGCATGAACATTCCCGCCGACTGGGAGCGTGACGCGTTCGATGCAGTTGAAGGCCATGTGCGCCTGCAGCAAGGAAAGATCTGGACCGATGCCCTCAAGCTACGGGGGCGAGGGCTAGAGGCCTTACTCAAAGGCTATGTGGGGCTGGATCGGTCGATCGACTATGCGGGCACCCTGTCCCTGCCGAGCACGGTGGTCAGTGACCGCGGTCCCCTGAAGCTCCTCCGTCGAGATGACAAGGGTCGCATCATCTTGCCGTTCACTGTGAGGGGCACGGTCAACTCTCCGCAGATCGTGTTTGACGAGCGACATGTCAGGGATATGGCGCGAGATGCCCTGATCGATACGCTGAAAAAGCAACGCGGCGGCACCGCCGATGAAGCGCCGCCACAGCCATCTATCGGAACACACCAAGAGCCACAGTCGGAGCCAACCGGCCAGGAAGCGGGGACTCCGCAAACGCTCCACGATTTGCCGCGAAAAATCCTGCAGGATCTGTTGAGACGCTGACGCAAAACCGCAAAACGCCAGTGTGTCAGCACCTAGCTGATGGCCCTGATATGGCGAGATGATGGGTTTCGCACTGCTGTGAGGGGGTCCAGGAATTACGAGGCGGTACCTGCCGTCGACCGCCGCTGCGCCAGCATCTGCTGCAGCATGCTTAACCGTTCCGCGAAGACGGCGGGTATTTCCAGGTCGCTGAGATCGGCGGGTTTGACAAGATCGATGTTCGCTCTGGCGTTGAGGTAAGCGATGGCATTTTCAAGGTTGTGAACGACCAACTGGGCGCGCCGCCGCCGTTCATGATCAAGGGCCGCCTTTCGTCGTCGTTTACGGCGGCCAAGCAGCCGGTCCAGTAAGTATGTCGCGGTGCCAAGCAGGAGGATGACGCCAACACCGAAGCTGATACCAAACATGACGGCATACATCGCTGTCTCCAACGTGGCTTCAGAGGCATTGAGACGGTGAGTCAGGCCGAGAAAATAATAGGCAGTGGCGGGGATGGTGAGCGCCGTCAACACGAAGGCCCAATGTTTGGGCGAAGCCATAAAAGCTGCATGGTCCCTAGGATACGGCCGAGTCAGCCCCTCTTCGCAGATAAACTGTTCGATCGCGCGCATCTGCCTCTGGGTGAGACGCAAGGCACGGCGGGCCTGAAGCAAGGCTTCCTCTTCACGGACGTCGAGGATGTCATCCACGAGAGCCATTTCGATCAGATAAACCATGACCGTGCGGCGTACCTCTGCATTGCTGGTGGAGAGGATCTCGAGGCAGTCTGAGAGCGATGGAGGTTCGACCATGTAGTCCCAGACGGTGCGCTGGACGTGATCCGAGAGACCCGTCATCTCGATGGTCTCGAAGAGCAAATCCAATTCCTCCCTCGTCGTAACCCCATCGATGGCGGCCATTGCGAAGAGGGAACCGTAAAAGGCGACGCGTTCGTCTTCGGACAACGATAGGACGTCGCTGAGTTCGCTACCCACAGCATTTGGGGGGAAAACCCTCTTGGCTGTCATGATGGTGTGGTCCTCTATAAAGGCACCTAGCATGGGCCTGGGCAACCATCCATGAATTTTCCTGCGCCTCTATGGCATTGGCTTCTCTATCGTCGCGATCATTATAAACTTAATCCGCGATGGCGATGTTTTCTTCCAAGGATGACGCTCCCTTGGCCCGTGGAAATTCGCTATATTGGGCCATTCTGGGCTCGTGATGTCGTTGGATATGCCACACAGGAGGCTGCTTATGCGCTTTTCGGCGATCTTCTTGCTAGGCATTGATTGACGCCAATCGACCGATCGAAGTACCGGAAAAACATCACCAATCAAGCGGGCTTTTGGCCTCTTTAATGGTCACACTCTTCACCGTATGGGTATAGATCATCGTCGTTCTGACATCGCTGTGTCCCAGTAGCTCCTGAATCGTCCGGATATCATAAATACCACCGGAACGCAGGGTTTGCACTTTGCCCTGACCACCCCTTCCACCTTCCCGAATTCCTTGTTCAGCACATGTCTATAAAAAAATAACAGCGCATTGAAGGCCTGGTTCTGGGTTGCGGCCGATACCTTTCGGTCCACCGCCAAAGATGTGAGGAACTCCCTGACATCCACCGAAGAGAGCGATGCCGGATCCTGGCTTCGAGTAAATGTTTGAAAGTGCCGCACCCACTGGGTATAGGCTTTCAAGGTTTTCGGAGAATAGTGCCGGACCTGGATGTCATTGGCCAACCTGGTGTAGACCGCTACCCAGGAAACTCCTGGTGAAGCGTTCGCGGCGTTGGAGGAAGCGACGGTCTTCGGAGACAGTCGATCGGGAGCCTTCCTCGCAGAGCTGGCTTTTGGGGAGGTGCCTGTTGTACTGGGTAATGAGTCAGGACGATGCGACGACCCATCGCGAGCCTGCTCCGGAGGATCGTCTGTTGTGAGCGCAGGGACATCGCTGTGGGAATCCCGGAAGCGCATCAGCTCGTAATACAGCGAGACCGCGTGTGACGCCTGCTGTTGCGGCGCCTTGGTTTGCTTTTTTTCCTGTAATTTGTGGAGAAAACGAGGCAGACTCTCTGTTTGCGCGTGGGGCACCTGATATTTCTGACAAAAATCCAGATACTAGCGCAGCCATTTGGTATACGCAGCATGTGCGGGTTTGGGAATAGCGGCGTGCCGCAGACACGTCTCAAATGCGGTCCGTAATGCCGAAGGAAGATGGAGCATCAGGAGTTCTCCTGAAAGGGCGCTATCCTGCCGGATGACAGGTTATACAGAAAGTAGAAGAACAGAGGGCAGAAACCACTTGTCGCGAAATCCTGCTGAGGAGTACGATTAAACCTCCAATGTCACAGTTTCCGGGAAACCAGGCTTCATGGGGCTCAATAGTGGTCGCGATCGACCTTCCCTCTCTATTTGTCGGAGTTTTCCCCTGAAAGTATCGGAGCACCATAAAAAATGAAGCGCAATGGGGGAGGTGAGGAGTCCAGTGAGCGACCACACACCCGAGAGCCTGTTGCCGCGTAAAGACGCTGAGAACCTTTCAACGTCGTGGAGTTATTTAGAAACTGTAGAATAACTTGTTAGGCCGATAGAGCACCGTTCGCGGAATCGTGACCAGCGAACCCGCAAGATCTGATGAGTGAGAAGCACCTACACGAGGGACAGATTCTCATCGGCTCGTTGTTCAGCGAGCCGATGCGGGTGGAGACCGTGCGCGCCAATGGTCCAGACACGTGGCTGGTTGGGCTGGTCGGGACGCAGTCGGAGCGGTTCCGCAAGGTCACCCTCACGAGTCGTGACCTCGAGAGCCTCACCCTCCTGGACGCACGGCACACCTACGACGGCGACGGGCGCCTTCTTCGGATCGGGCTGCAGGCCTACTCGCTCGGCATCGTATACGAGTTCGACCCTTACTTCCGCCTTTTCATTTCCCGAGTGGACCCGCTGCCGCATCAGCTCGAGGCCGTCTACGACTACCTCCTCAAGCTCGCCCGGGTTCGGTTCCTGCTGGCGGACGACGCCGGGGCCGGCAAGACGATCATGGCCGGACTGCTGATCCGCGAACTCGAACTCCGCGGCTTGGCCGAGCGCATTCTGATCGTTTGTCCCGCCAACCTCACCTTTCAGTGGCAGCGTGAACTCAAGGAGAAGTTCGACGAGAAGTTCCTCGTCCTCAAGGGCGGCGACATCCGGGACCAGTTCGGCGTCAACCAGTGGCTGGAGCAGAAGAAGATCATCACCTCGCTCGACCTCGCCAAGCGGCATGAGATCCTGCCCGGCCTACTGCAGGTCCACTGGGACTTCGTCATCGTGGACGAGGCGCACCGCATGTCAGCCGCAGACGAATCCCACAAGAGCCTGCGCTACAGGCTGGGCGAGCTTCTGCGGGACACGTCGGATCACATGCTTCTCCTCACGGCCACGCCGCACAAGGGCGATCCGCTGAATTTCAGCCTCTTCCTCCAGCTCCTCGACGCGGACGCCTACGCGGACGTTCGGTCCATCCGCGTGGCCATGGACCGCCGCCGCGCGCCCTTCTACCTGCGCCGTACCAAGGAGGCGATGGTCTACTTCCCGGAGCGCCGATCTGACGGAACGTGGGTGGCCGAGAAAATCTTCACGAAGCGGATTCCGCACACCGTGGAATTCCGGATCGACGGGGCGGAGTTCGACCTCTACCGCGAGGTCACCCGCTTCGTGAAACAGCAGAGCACCAAGGCTGCATCGCAAGGCGACGACCCGCGCGCCCGCGCCGTGGGCTTCTTGATGTCCCTCTACCAGCGTCGGCTCGCCTCGAGCACCTACGCGATGCGGCATTCGCTCCAGAACCGGGCGAAGCGTCTGGAGGTGGGATTGAAGCGGGCCCAGGACCTCGCGCGACTGGCCCCGCCGGACCTTCCCGACCCTGACGAGCTGGAGGAAATGGAGGAGAGCGAGCGCGAGCGCCTCGAAGCGACGCTCGAGGCCATCACGCTCGCGGGGAACGCTCAGCAGGTCCATGAGGAGATTCAGGAGCTGAAGGCGCTGGCCAGCCAGGCCCAGGCGGTCGAGCAGTGCGGCGCGGAGGCCAAGCTCTCAAAGCTCAAGGAGCTGCTCCAGCAGGAAGGATTTTTCGACCACCCGGAGAAGCGGCTGCTCGTCTTCACGGAGTTCAAGGACACGCTCGACTATTTGGTGGAGCGCCTGAAGTCCTGGGGCTTCCGCGTCGGGTGCATCCACGGCGGCATGAAGCCGGGGTCGCGCAATGAGCCGGGCACTCGACTGTATGCTGAGCAGCAGTTCCGCGAAGGGGCCATCCAGATCCTCGTGGCGACGGAGGCGGCCGGCGAGGGCATCAACCTCCAGGTCTGCAATGTCCTCTTCAACTACGACATCCCGTGGAACCCGAACCGCCTCGAGCAGCGCATGGGCCGCATCCACCGCTACGGCCAGCGGAAGGACTGCCTGATCTTCAACTTCGTTGCCACGAACACCATCGAAGGCCGGGTGCTGCAGCGGCTGCCGGAAAAGCTTCAGGAGATCCGCGACGCCCTCGACGATGACGCCGTCTTCAACGTGGTCGGTGAGGTTCTTCCGGCGGCCCATGTGGAGCGGGTGCTCCGCAACTATTACGCTGGGCGCCTCGGCGATGCCGACATCGAGGAGCGGTTGCTCAGGAACGTGGACGAGCGGGAGTTCCGCCGCATCTGTCAGAACGCCCTCGAGGGGTTGGCTTCGAAGAAGCTCAACCTGGAGATGCTCATCGAGCGCCGGGCGCGGGCCCAGGAGCGGCGGGTCGTGCCCGAGACCATCGCGCGGTTCATTCGGGAGGCCTCCGAGTTCGTGCCGCTCACGCTCAAGACCTTTCCGCGCCTTCCCCACACCTTCGAGCTGGGCAGGACTCCGTCGGTGCTGCGCCGCTACGAGAGCGACCCGACCTGGAAGCTGCCGGAGCTGGCGGCCAAGTACCCCCGTTGTTCGACGGACCGGGAGACGGCCGAGACGAACAACCTGGAGTGGGTCACGCCCGGCCATCCTCTCTTCGAAGCGATCCGGCGGCATACGTATGCGCAGGCGCAGGACGTGTTCGTGAAGGGGGCGACCTTCTACTCGCTTCAGCACGATGCGCCCGCTCGAATCGACTTCTACCGGGCCCGTGTCGTCGATGGCCTCGGCCAGGTGATCCACGAGCGCCTCTTCGCGGTCGAGGTCTCGAACGACGGGAAACCGGGCCTCCGCGAGCCGAACCTCCTCGGGAACTTCCTGCCTGCGCCGCAGAGCGAAGCGGCGCGGCAGGCAGGCACGCCGGCGGACGCGCCGGACACGCTGCCCCCGGCCGCCATCATCCCCCAGGCGACGGCCTGGCTCAACGAACAGGCGCTGACGCCGTTTCTCGAAGAAACCCGCAAGGATCGCCTGGCTGAGGTCGAGCGGATCGCTCAGCACGTGGAACTCTCGCTGACCGAGCTGCTCCAGCGGGCGGACGAGGAGATCGGCCGTGCGGCTGCCGAGGTCGAGCAGAAGATCGCCGGCGCGGAAGGCCGCCTCGCCCAGGCCGAGGCCCGGCACGCCGAATTGCTGGAGCGGCGGGAACGGCGCCGGAAGGAACTCGACCAGCAACGCGCGCTTTCTCTTCAGGCCGTGGAACGCATCGCAAGCGTACTCGTTCTGCCCCATCCTGAACGCGAAGCGCCTGACGTGCAACGCTTGCAGCCCAACCCGGAGACCGAGGCCGACGCCATGCGGGTCGTCATGGAGTACGAGTGCGCCCAGGGGCGGCAGGTGTATGACGTGCACGAGAAGAACCTGGGCTACGACATCACCAGCCTCGACCTCAACTCCGGTGAGCTGCGCCTCATCGAAGTCAAGGGGCTGGCCGGCGCGACGGGCACCATCCTCCTCACGCCCAACGAACGCCGTGTGGCCGAGGACCGGCGCGACTGCTACTGGCTCTACGTGGTCACCAACTGCGGCACGAGGCCCCAGCTCCAGGAACCGATCAAGGACCCAGCCCGCTTCGAATGGCACGAGGTTACCAAGGTCGCCCACTACTACCTGTCCGTGGATGCCCCGACGAAGCCGATGCAGGTGCGGGAGGAATCGCCGCCGTATGGACAGACAGAGGAGAGCGGCAAGTGAACTACCGGGGGTCGTACCGGAAACTACTCGGTAACGCAAAGGCGGCAATGATGGCAGCCATCGAGATCTACAACAAGCCCGCCTTCCAGTATCGCGACGAATGCGTCGCAATCCTTCTACTCAATGCTTGGGAACTTATTCTCAAGGCCGCCCTGTCCAAGAATGCCAAGTCCATTTTCTATCCGAAGAAGAGAAAGCAGCCCTACCGAACGTTCTCTTGGCAAGACGCTCTATCGAAAAGCAGAGATCTCTTTCCCAAGAACGTTGATGTGTTGCCAGTGCAACGAAACCTGGAGCTTCTGGGGACCTATCGCAACAACGCCGTTCATTTTTACAACGCGCATGGATTTGGTGTGGTGGTGTATGCCCTGGCTCAGACCTGCATAAAGAACTTCAGAGACTTTCTCGAGGGAGTATTCGACCACCGGTTGGAAGAGGCAATCACGTGGCAACTTCTTCCGCTCGGGATTCAGCCCCCGGTTGACGTGGTGTCCTACATTGCGGGCAAAGGAAAGTCCGGAGCGCGGGACAGCTCCGCCGTGAGACAGTTCCTGGCGCAACTGGCGGCGGCAGCTGACGAGGTAGAACGAGCGGGCGGTGACCGGGGCCGCCTGATGACGGTCTTCAACATCAAGCTCGAATCCGTCAAGAAGATCGGCGACGCCGATGTTGTCGTCGGTGTCGAGAAGGCAGAGGGCGCCCGCGGCCCGCTGGCTATAGTTAAGACGCAAGACCCCAACGTCACTCACCCTCTGCGTCAAAGGGAGGTCGTTGAGGCGATTGGGAGCCTTCATGGGAGTCCGTTTACGGGCTACGTCTTTCAGGCCATCGCTTGGAAATACAGGCTAAAGGACAACCCGCAGTATTGTTGGAAGGCGCGCGAAGGTGTGCTGACGAAATACTCGAACGAAGTCGTGACGGTCATCAGGAGGCTCCCAGTAGCAGGCGTCAACACTGCGTTGACGGAGTACCGTAATTATCTGCGGACAAAGTCAGCCACCAAACGAAAGGGTAGGTCATGATCCCCAAGGATTGCAAACGCCTCGCCGAGGTGGACTTCCCGATTGCCGTGGTCTCGAGGCACGCGGCGCGGGAGAAGTCGATCCGCCACGGGCATCCCTCCACACTCCACCTGTGGTGGGCGCGGCGGCCGTTGGCGTCGTGTCGGGCCGTCCTTTTGGCCCTTCTGTTGCCCGACCCGTGCGACCCGGCGTGCCCGGGCGAGTTCAAGGCGAAGGCGAGGAAGCCCTTGCCGCAGGTGGGCGGCTGCAATCCTGGCAGCACGGACGAGGACTTGCGCAAGGCGCTGCTCAAGTTCATCGCGAACTTCGCGAACTGGGATAACGCTGCGCAACCCACCTATCTGGAGGTGGGCCGGGCCCTGGTGAAGGCGGCTCATCCCGACGAGACGCCCCCCGTCGTGGATCCTTTTGCCGGTGGTGGTTCGATTCCGCTCGAGGCGCTGCGCGTGGGCTGCGAGGCGTTCGCCAGTGACTTGAACCCGGTGGCCTGCTTGATCCTCAAGGTGATGCTGGAAGACATCCCGCGGCACGGGCCGGCATTGGCCCAGGAACTCCGCCGCGTGGGAGGTGAAATCAAGAAGCAGGCCGAGAAGGAACTGGCCGAGTTCTACCCGAAAGACCCGGACGGCGCGACGGCCATCGCCTACCTGTGGGCGCGCACGATACGCTGCGAAGCCCCCAACTGCGGGGCGGAAATTCCGCTGGTGTGCTCGTTTTGGCTGTGCAAAAAGCCCAACCGGAAAGTGGCGCTGAGGGTTCAAGGCAAAAGGCAAAAGGAAGAAGGCAAAAGGGCTGAAATAGAGTTTGAGATCTTTGCGCCGAAGAGTGAGCGTGAGGTTCCCGAAGGCACAGTCAGCCGCGCGCGAGCGCGTTGCCTCGTGTGCGGCGCGGTGCTGCCGCCGGAGCGAGTGCGGGCTCAACTGGCCGCCCAATGGGGCGGGGCGGACGTGGTTTTCAAGGGAGAAGGCAAAAGTGAAAAGGAAAAAGTGGAGAGGGTTGGCGGTGCACGACTCTTGGCCGTGGTCACGCTCAAGCCCGGGGAACAAGGCCGCCACTACCGCCTGCCAGCCGAGCGCGACTACGAGGCCGTCTGGCTGGCACAGCAGCGGCTCGCAGCGGTGCTGCGGGAGTGGGAACGATCCGGCGGATCCGACCGATCAGACCGATCGGACAGATCTGACCGATCGCAAAAGCTCAACCCCGTGCCGGATGAGCCGCTAAACCCAATAAGGCCATCTCCAAATGCGCGCGGCTTATCGGCTGTGACGCGTTACGGAATGGTCACCTTCGGCGACCTCTTCACCGCGCGGCAGAAGGTGGCGCTGGTGACGCTCTCGCGGCTGGTGCGGGAGTTCGCCGCAGAGACGCAGAGGATGAAGAGTGAGGCGGTGACGGAGGGGATGGCTATTGCAATCTCAAAGTGCGCAGATTTTAACTCTGCAATCGCAAGGTGGGCCGTCCCGCGTGAGACGAGTGCAGCAACGTTTGGGCGTCAGGCGCTCCCAATGGTTTGGGACTACTGCGAGACCACTCCAACCGGCGCGTCAACTGGCGCGTTCGACGGTGCTCTGGAGTATGTCTGTGCCTTCTCCGAAAGGTTCAAAGGCACGCAAGGCCACGTCCAGCCCGCCGACGCCACGCACCATCCCCTGCCCGATGCCTCGGCCACCGTGTGGTTCACCGACCCGCCGTATTACGATCAAATCCCGTACGCGGATCTTTCGGATTTTTTCCTCGTCTGGCTCAAGCGTGCACTTTCGGAGCATCCGCTAATACGTGACCCGTTCGATCCGCTTAACCCCCTTTCACCAAAAACTCGAGAGTGCGTGTGGAACGTCGCCCACAGCTACGAAGGCCGGCCGAAAGATCAGGCATTTTTCGAGAACGCCATGGCCCGGGCCTTCGCCGAAGGCCGGCGGGTGCTGCGGGAAGACGGGATAGGCGCGGTGGTGTTTGCCCACAAGACCACGGAGGGCTGGGAGGCGCTGCTCTCCGGCATGATTCGAGGCGGTTGGACCATCACCGGCTCCTGGCCCATCGTGACCGAAAGGGCGTCTAGGATTCGTGCGCGGGAGAATGCTTCTCTTGCCACGAGCGTCCACCTGATCTGCCGTCCCCGTCCCGACGATGCCCCGGTCGGAGACTGGGCGGAGGTGCTGCGGGAGCTGCCCAAGCGCGTAGGCGATTGGATGGAGCGCCTACAAGGCGAAGGGGTGAGGGGCGCAGACCTCGTCTTCGCATGCATCGGCCCCGCCCTCGAAATCTTCAGCCGCTACAAGAAGGTCGAGACGGCTGACGGACGCGAGGTCACGCTCCCGCAGTATCTGGAGAAGGTATGGGAAGTGGTCGGTCGAACTGCCCTCGAACAGGTTCTCGGTACTGCCGAGGCCAAAGCGCGCAACGGGGCCGCGGGGGCCGTCGAAGAGGACGCGCGCTTGACGGCGCTCTTCCTCTGGACGCTTCAAAGCACGAACGGTGGATCCGCAAATGCTGAATCTGCGGAATCCGACGAGGAGAACGGCCCTGTCGAGGACGAGGAAGAAGAGGAGACCTCCCAGGGGAAGGCGAAAGGCTATGCGCTCGTCTTCGATGTCGTGCGTCGATTCGCGCAGCCCCTGGGCATCGCCCTTCCCAAGTGGGAAGGCCGGATCATCGAGACGAAGAAGGGTGTCGTGCGCCTGTTCTCGGTAGCGGAGCGTGCTGGAATCCTGTTCGGCAAGGACGGGGCGGAGGCCGTCGCCCAGCGGTTGGAGAAGGCTCCGGCCGCGGACGTCGTTCAACTGATGCTCTTTGAGCCCTCACCCCATCCCTCTCCCAAAGGGAGAGGGGGCAAGAAGCGGGGGCGCGGGCGCAGAAACGCAGGCGCGGAGGTACCTGACGAGGCCTTGGAGACCAGCCGCGAAGCGACGACGCTAGATCGCGTTCACATGGCCATGCTGCTTCAGGCCAGCGGTCGGGCTAACGCCCTGCGCGCCCTGCTGAAGGCAGAGCAAGAGCGAGGGCCAGATTTCCTCCGGCTTGCCAACGCACTTTCCGCGCTGTATCCGAAGGGCAGCGAGGAGAAGCGCCTGCTCGACGCGATGCTCCTGGCGGCCCCGAGGTAGAGATGGCGGACCCGATCACACGGTATGTCTTGACGAGCCACGCCCATTTCGAGATGGAGCGACGCGGCATCCACGCCGAGACCGTCCATCAGGTGCTTGCTGCACCAGAGCAGCGGATCCGTGTGCGACCTGGCCGCGAAGTTCTGCAGTCGAGAATCGCGCTTCAGGGGAAGACATACCTCGTTCGCGTCTTCGTGGACGTGGACCGCGAGCCCGCGGAAGTCGTGACGGGCTATCGGACCAGTAAAATCGAGAAGTACTGGGGGAACGAGCCATGAAAATCTCTTACGACCAGAAAACGGACACGCTGACCGTGATTCTGAAGGAAGGCGCCACCGTTGCGGAAAGCGACGAAGACAAGCCCGGCGTGGTTCTGGACTACGACGAGGACGGGAATCTCGTCTCGTTGGAAATTTTGGATGCGTCGAAGCGCGTCACGGACGCCCGCAAGATCGAGTACCAGACGATACCGTGAAGCGCGGTCGGCGGATTTCAGGCTGGCCGAGGGCCCGCATGCTTCTTTTTCGTAACGCGCTTTCCGCCCTGTACCCCAAGGACAGCGAGAAGAATCGCCTCTTGGCGGGGGGAGGACGGCGGTGACGGAGTCATCATCCGGTACGATGAACAGGCCCGTAAGGTTGTGGGGCTGACGATCATCGGCGTGGGCCGGCGGCTGGAGGAGCACGTGCGGAGTACGCCATGAAAGTCATCAAGTATGTTTCCGTGAAGCTGCCACCGATCCGTGCGCGCCCGTGAAGAGGCCGTAGGAGGACCGTCATGGAACCTTGGTACAGGGTTGCCACGCCGCGAAAGGAGGTCCGGGAAGGACGGTCCTTCAACCCGGACGAGTTCGCCATCGCCCTCGAGCAGGTCGTGGCGAAGTCGGCACCGGAGGACTACCGCGACCCGAAGCAGTTCTTCGCCCGCACCTGCTTCACCAGGGCTCTGCGCGAGCACGCTGGCATGGTGCTGCGAAGGCTCTCGGGCAAGACGGACAACACCGCGCCCGTTCTGACCCTGATCACCCAGTTCGGCGGCGGCAAGACGCACACGCTGACGGCCCTCTACCACCTCGGCACGGGCGGCGAGAAGGCGTCCGGCTACTTGGGCGTCTCCGACCTGTTGAGGGATGCCGGCCTCTCATCGGTTCCCAAGGCGCGTGTGGGCGTGTTCGTGGGAAACGCCTGGGACCCGCAGGACGGCAGAGAGACGCCATGGATCGACATCGCCCGGCAGCTCGCGGGCGACAAGGGGGTCGAGGTGCTGGGGACGGCCGCGAAGACGACCCCGCCCGGGACGGAGTCCATCGCGCGCGTCTTCAAGGCGGCGGATGCACCCATGCTCCTTCTTTTCGACGAGGTCCTCAACTTCCTCAACCGGCATCGCGGCATGGCCGAGTCGTTCCATGCCTTCATCCAGAACCTGACGGTGGCCACCACGGGGACGACGCACGGCGCGGCCGTGATCAGCCTCCCGCGCAGCCAGGTCGAGATGACCGACTGGGATATGCAGTGGCAGGAGAAGATCACCAAGGTCGTCCGGCGCGTCGCCAAGGACCTCATCGCCAACGACGAGACGGAGATCAGCGAGGTCGTTCGGCGGCGGCTCTTCGAGGACCTGGGAAGCGAGCGCACCAGGAAGAACGTGGCGAAGGCCTTCGCCGCCTGGTGCTTCGAACGGCGTGCCCAGCTTCCACCGGAATAGACCGCCGTGGACACGGCGGCGATAGAGACCAAGGCCCGGGAATACCTCCGCGGCCGATTCGAGGCCTGCTACCCCTTCCATCCGGCCACGCTCTCGGTCTTCCAGCGGAAGTGGCAGGCGCTGCCGCAGTACCAGCAGACGCGCGGGACGCTGGCGATGCTCGCCCAATGGATCGCCTGGGCCTATCGCGACGGATTCACGACGGCCAGGCGCGAACCTTTGATCACCCTCGGCTCGGCGCCGCTGCATGACATGGGCTTTCGCAGCACGATCCTCGGGCAACTGGGCGAGTCGCGGCTCGTGGCGGCCATCCAGGCGGACATCGCCGGGGAACATTCCCACGCCAGGGCGCTGGACGCGGACACGAAGGGGCCGCTGCGCGACATCTACCGCCGCGTCGGGACGGCGATCCTCTTCGAGTCCTCGGGCGGCCAGACAGACAAGGTTGCGCACCTGCCGGAGCTGCGCTTCGCCCTGGGCGAACCTGAGGTGGACACGACCTCCATCGACAACGCCGCGTTTGCCCTGGAGTCCAGGGCCTACTACATCCAGCGCGTCGGTTCCGATGGTTTCAAGGTGTATTACAAAGCTACGATCCGAAAGGCGGTCAACGACCGCCGGGCGTCCCTGGATGAAGAGACCGAGATCAAGCCCGCCATGCGCAAGCTCGTCGAGGACGAGTTTCGCCGGGGAGCGGGCCTTCCCGTTGTGCCGTTCCCCCGCGATGGTGCAGAGGTGCCGGACTCGCCCAGGCTCACGCTGGTGATCGTTGATCCGGAAGCCGAGTGGATGGCCGGCGGTTCGTTGCGGAGCCAGATCGCGGAATGGACCAAGCAGCGCGGCAAGTCCCCGCGCCTCTACCCGGGGTCGCTCGTGTGGTGCATCAAGAAGCCGGGCCGGAACCTGCGCCAGAAGGTTGAGCTGTGGCTCGCCTGGAAGCGGGTGGCCCGTGAAGTGGCCGACGGTACGCTGGGTGGAGACTTCGACCGGACGGATCGCGACGATCTCCAGTCGAAGGTCGCGGCCGCAGAAGATGCCGCCAAGGACGAGGTCTGGGGTGGCTATCGGTTCGCCATGATCGCTGATCACCAAGAGGCCGACGGGCTCAAGACCATCGACCTCGGGGCCGGGCACTCCAGCAGCGGCGAGACCTTGTGCGGCAGGGTCATCGCCGCGCTCAAGTCGGCGGCGCTGCTCAACGAGTCCGTCGGTGCAGGGTACATCGACCGGAACTGGCCGCCCGCGCTGAAGGAGTCCGGCGCGTGGCCGCTCGCCAGCCTGCGGCAGAGTTTCCTTAACGGCTCGCTCACGCGGCTGCTGGACCCCGACATGACCCTGCGGGGGAAGATCGTCGAGTTCGTCAGCAGAGGCGACTTCGGACTCGCCTCGGGCCAGAAGTCTGATGGCACCTACGAGCGGGTCTGGCTCCAGGAGCCCATCTCCACGGAGGAGGTCGCCTTCGAGTCGGGGGTCTTCCTGCTGACGAAGGCCAAGGCCCAGGCACTCAAGGCGGGCGTTCCCGAGCCCGCTCCGGGACCGGAACCGACTCCTCCGGTGCCAGGGCCCGAACCGGGTCCTGGACCCGAACCCAGCCCGGAGCCAACGCCTGGGGTCCAGACGAAGACCCTTCGACTGGTCGGCGCTGTTCCGCCCGAGGTGTGGAATCGCCTGGGGACGAAGGTCCTGCCCAAGCTCCGGTCGGGCTCCGATCTCAAAGTCGGCGTCGACTTCTCCGTTACGGTCAACCGCGACGTGGCGGGGAGCCTGACGGCGGACCTCCGTCAGATCCTGGATGACCTGGGGCTCGCAGAGATGGTGCGGCTTGAGGAGGCGGTCCAACAACAGCATACAGCGGACGGCGGCGCGCCGCCGCTGATGCCGAACGTTGCTATGACTTCCGGTGTCAAGGGTTATTTTGTTAGCAAGAGCGTCGATGGCCTCTTTTCATTGTTATCCTCCGATTTAAACCCGGACCAGTGGCAGAGCAGGAGCCAGTAATCGCGACGGTTGATCCTGCTGAGATCCGTGTGTTGGGTACTACCTGACTGGCGTCCGTCGGGCGCCGGCCTCGATTTTGGCACGCGGGTTTCTTGCAGCCGCTGCACGCCGGCGAGGGTTGCGCCAAACCGAGGCTGCGTCTCGTCCGATAGTCGGAGTATACCTTCTAGAGCATAGGGCTGAAACGTTGCAAAGAGGCGGAGTTTAGCGCGTCATTTGCACCTCACGGGCGATGGCCCAAACAAATGCAGCCATTTCCCGGGCGATCGCGACGACCACTTGGTTGGCATGCTTCCCCCGTGCCGTGAGATGTCGGAACCGCTTGCACAAGCGTACCTGGGCTTTCCACCCGATATTCTGGATGGCTTGGGGTCAGTGCTCCAAGCGCAATTGGAGATGGCGGCTGACCTTGGCTGGATAACGATACGCCCAGGCCCCCTCAATGAGGGCTCGGCGGGCGAACGTGTTCCCGGCTTTGGTGATGGTCCCCTGGCGGCGGTGTTCGCCACTGGAGTACTCAGTGGGCGTAAGGCCGAGATAGCTCATGAGCTGTCTGGGGTTCTCAAAACGGGTCAGATCCCCGAGTTCAGCGATGAGGGTGACGGCCACCGTGAACTGGATACCGCGCATGGCCTGAAGAGCCTGGACGACGGGGCCAGGCGCCAAGTGTGGACCTGCTCACGGAGCTCGGCCTCGAGACGCTGGAGCCGGTCATGATGTTCCGAAACGGCGCGGACGTACTCTTGGAAGACAATCTGTTGGGCGGGCGTAGGGCAAACGACTTCCGCCAGCCAGCGGAGATAGGCCGGTCCCCAGGGAGCCCGGCCCTCATACCGGGTATCCTGGCGCAGGAGGAAGGCCTTCAAACGGTTCTTGGCGGCCTTGCGATCCCGGATGGCATCCTCACGGGCGCCGGCGAGGTCACGGATGGCCTCATCCTCGACCGCCGAGACATAGACGGGCGTCAGATCGCCGGAACGCATCAGTCGGGCGAGTTGGGTCACGGCGCGGCGATCGGTTTTGACGCGATCCCCTGCGTTCTTCGGGATCAGGGAAGGGGCCACGACCCAGCAGCGCCGGTGTTTCTTTGTGAGGTAGCGGTAGAGCCAGTCCCCACAGGGATCGGCTTCGTAGACGAAGACGAGCTGTTTGGGTTTGGAGGCGAGCTATCGGACAAGCTTGTCGAGGTCGCCCTGGCGAGTGCCGATGGTGCCCAGGAAGACCACCTCGGCGTCCCTCTCTGCCGGGGCATACGCTACGGCGATGGATTCTTTGTGGACATCCAGACCGGCGTACCATGTGCTAGAGTGACTCATGGCTGACCTCTGAGTTCGTGGTTGGTCGTGCATGTAGCCGTGCACGAGGCGGCTCTGGCTGGTGGCAAGCTAACCCGCGTGTTGACCCGGAGGTCAGCCTCCCTTCCCGGAAGTCATGATGTCTCGGCTTATCAATCGATTGAGGTAGGCCGGGAAAAGGCAGGGACCATGCGTCACGAGGAGCGCGGTTTGCTTCTCCCGAGGCCTTCGTGCGGGTCTGGGTCCGCGGGTCGGTCCTCGGGCGGGCCGGGGTAGAGGTCCACGACGACGTGCTCACGGCGATCCTCAGAGAGGTCACGGCAGCGCTCCGCCCTTATGTCAACGAGGAGGGGCTAGGCGTGCCCATCGCGGCGCATCTGGCGGTGGGGCATAGCGCGGGCAAAGGTCCCGGACAGGGGGACGGTGCGTGACGGACTGACCAATCGGCGTTCGGCGTCGCTCCGCCAGGACTGTTGCGTTCCCTTATTTTTCTTTACCAGCACGTGAAGTGATATTCTAATGACTATCGGCTGGGCACTCGTCAGCCCGGGACAACATGCCGAGCCCTTGGTGACTTCGACTATTGGCGTGGGAGATGGTACGCGGAGGGGTCACCCATGACCTTTGAAGAGATCTTGGCCCACATTATCGAGGTGCTTCAGCGCGAGGGGCGTATCTCGTACCGGGCGCTCCAACGTCGGTTCGATCTGGATGACGCCTACCTCGACGATGTGAAAGTCGAACTGATCGAGGCGAAACAGCTCGCCCGCGACGAAAACGGCCGCATTCTCGTCTGGGCGGAGCAGGCTACTACCACGGCGCCCCCCACCCATCGCCCAGGAAGGGCCACCTGGCTCCTTGCCAGGAGTCCAGACGCCGCAGGAGGCGTCTGCTCACGTTGCACCCGGAGTCCCTGAGGCGGAACGTCGCCAACTCACCGTGATGTTTTGTGACCTCGTCGATTCAACGGGGCTCGCCAGGCAGCTTGATCCGGAAGACCTCCGTGAGGTGGTGCGGGCCTATCAAGCGGCCTGCGTCAAGGCGATCGCCCGCTTTGAGGGGCATATCGCCCAGTATCTCGGCGATGGGCTGCTCGTCTACTTCGGGTACCCCGTGGCGCATGAAGATGACGCCCAGCGGGCCGTGCGGGCCGGCCTGGGCATCGTGGAGGCCATGGGGCAACTGAATACCCGCCTGACACAGGAACGAGGCGTGCAGTTGGCCGTCCGCTTGGGAATCCATACGGGGTTGGTGGTCGTGGGTAAGGTGGGAGGCGGCACGCGGCAGGAACAGTTGGCGCTCGGCGAGACGCCCATCATCGCGTACCGCCTGCAAGACATGGCGGCCCCCAATACGCTGGTGATCAGTCCCGCGACCTTTCAGCTGCTCGGCGGGTTCTTTGCCTGCCAGCCCTTAGGCATGCCGCTCCTGAAAGGCCAGGCCCAGCCGCTGGCGGTCTATCGCGTGCTCTATGAGAGTATGGCGCGCAGTCGCCTGGAAGCCGCCGGCAGCACCGGCCTGACCCCACTCGTCGGTCGGGAGCAGGAAAGCGGGCTGCTGCTGGAGCGCTGGGCGCAGGTCAAGGACGGCCTCGGGCAGGTGGTGCTGCTCAGCGGTGAAGCGGGCATCGGCAAATCGCGCCTCGTGCAGGTGCTGAAGGAGCAGGTGGCCGCCGAGCCCCAGGCGTGGCTGACGCCGTGCCAGTGTTCCCCCTATCACCAGCATACCGCCCTGTATCCCATGATCGATCTGCTGGAGCGGGTGGCGCTGCGCTTCGACCGCGAGGAGTCCCCGCAGCAGAAGCTCAGCAAACTTGAGGGCTTCTTGGTGCAGTATGGCCTGCCACTGGCGGAGACTGTGCCCCTCTTTGCCGCCCTCCTGTCGCTGCCGCTCCCCGCTGCCTACGCCCCCTTAACCATGAGCCCGAGCAGCAGAAGCAGCAGACCCTGCACGCCTTCCTGACCATTCTGCTGCGCATTGCGGCGCAGCAGCCGGTACTCTTCGTCATGGAAGACCTGCACTGGGTGGATCCGACCACGCTGGAATTTCTCACCCTCTTGGTCGATCAAGGCCCCACCGCCCGTATCCTGGCGCTGTGGACCTTTCGACCTGACTTCAGCCCGCCCTGGACGGGGCGCTCGCATCTCACTCAGGTGACGCTGCTGCGCTTGCTGCGGCAGCAGGCGACGGAGATGACCTATCGAGTGGCGCACGGCAAAGCCCTACCCCGGGAAGTGGTGGAGCAGATCGTGGCGAGGACCGATGGGGTGCCGCTGTTTGTCGAGGAGTTGACCAAGATGGTGCTGGAGTCCGGCCTGCTCCAGGAGCGTGAGGACCGCTATGATCTTACCAGTCCCCTGCCCCCGCTGGCGATTCCGGCCACCCTGCACGACTCGCTGCTGGCACGGCTGGACCGCCTGGCCACGGTGAAGAGTCTGGCACAACTCGGGGCGACGCTGGGGCGCGAGTTTTCCTATGAACTGCTGCAGGCGGTCTCCTCATGGGACGAGAGGACTTTGCAGCGGGGGCTGCACCAGTTGGTGGCGGCGGAGATGCTGTATCAGCAGGGGCTGCCGCCACAGGCGACGTATATATTCAAGCACGCCCTGATCCAGGAGACGGCGTAACAGTCGTTGCTCAAGAACACGCGGCAGCAATATCACCAGCGCATTGCCCAGGTGCTGGCCGAGCACTTTCCCGACACTGCCGAGACCCAACCTGAACTACTGGCGCGTCACTACACCGAGGCGGGTTTGAATGAGCAGGCGGTGGTCTACTGGCAGCGGGCCGGGCAGCAGGCCCGCCAGCGCTCGGCCAATCTGGAAGCGGTCCAGCACCTGGCGACGGGCCTGGCGCTGCTGGCCATGCTCCCGGAGGCCCCGACGCGGGTCCAGCAGGAGCTTGATTTACAACTGGCCCTGGGGCCGGCGCTGCTGGCCACCAGGGGCTATGCGGCCCCGGAGGTGGAGCAGACCTATGCCCGGGCGCGCGTGCTCTGCCAGCAGGTAGGGGAAACCCCTCAGCTGTTCCAGGCGTTATGGGGGTTGTGGTATTTTTATTTAGTACGGGCGGAGTTGCAGACAGCGCGTGACCTTGGCGAGCAGCTCCTCAATTGGGCCCAGCGCGTGCAAGCCCCGGGGCTCCTCCTGTTGGCCCACCGTATGCTGGGCCAGACCTTGTCCTTTCTGGGAGAGTTCTCCACTGCCCAAGGGCACCTGGAGCAAGGGATGACGCTCTATGATCCTGAGCAGCATCGCTCACTGGCCTCGCTCTATGGACAGGACCAAGGAGTGATTTGTCGATCTTGGGCGGCCTTGGCCCTGTGGTGTCTTGGCTATCCGGACCAGGCCCTGCAGCAGAGCCACGCGGCGCTCACCCTGGCCCAGGAGCTGGCTCACCCCTTTAGCCTGGTGTATGCTCTGTGCTTTGCGAGCAAGCTCTCGCAGCTCCGCCAGGAAGCACAGGCCGCGCAAGAACGGGCCACGGCAGCAATGGTGCTCTGCACTGAGCAGGGGTTTGTGCTCTACTTGGCGCGTGGGACGATCCTACGAGGTTGGGCGCTGGCCGAACAGGGACAGGGAGAGGAGGGCCGGGCACAGATGCACCAGGGCCTGGCCGCCTACCAGGCCACGGGTTCGGAAGTGTTCCGGCCGTCTTATCTGGCCTGCCTGGCGGAGGCATATGGGAAAGCTGGCCAAGCTGAAGAAGGGCTAACCATGCTGGCCGAGGCCCTAACAGTCGTGCACAAAACCGGAGAGCGGTTCTACGAGGCTGAGCTCTATCGGCTCAAAGGGGAGTTACTGCTGGCGCGCTCTGCGGCGCATCAGATGGAGGCGGAAACCTGCTTTCGTCAAGCCCTCGACGTGGAGCGTCGCCAGCAGGCGAAATCGTGGGAGCTGCGGGCGGCGTTGAGCCTCAGTCGCCTGTGGCAGCAGCAGGGTAAGCGCGCCAAGGCCCAGGATCTGCTCGCGCCGATCTACGGCTGGTTCACCGAGGGCTTCGATACGGCTGACCTCCAGGAGGCTAGGGTGCTGCTGGAGGACCTGTGGTGAGATAGAGAACGCGCGTCAGCGACAGGAGATCATCCCTGTGTCCCATCTACGACCCACTAGCAACAAGACATGTAACGTAACGGCATCGCCGAACGAGGGTATGCAGCTGACCGCTGACAGCGTTGTATCTTGACTAGGAGATGGGAGAGAATCCGTGTGACCCGTGACCCGGACGTGATCGACCGGTACAGCGTTGGTCCACCGAGACCGGAGAGGAGCTGTTGCGCAGTGTCCCCGGCATTGGCCCGGTCTGTACCCGCACGCTCCGGCTCGACCTACCGGAGTGGGGCCCCGTGAGCCGCCAGCGGCTGGCCGCTCTGGTCGGGGGCACCCCGTTGAACCGGGAGAGTGGCCCACGCCGGGGCGGCCGGACGATCTGGAGGGGACGCGCCCACGTGCGGGCCACGCTGTCTATGAGTCCCCTCGTGGCGGTCCGCTATCAGGCGGTGCTCACAGGCTTCTACGAGCGCTTGCGGGCCGCAGGGAAGACCGCGAAGGTCGCCCGTGCGACCGGCATGCGCCAGCTGGTGACGATCCTGAACGCCATGGTGAACCATCACACCCCCTGGCAACCTCGGGAGGTGTTTGGGGCATAACCGACGCAGCCCCCTTGACAACCAAGACCGTTGCTCCGCTCCTGCCTCGCTCCCGCTTCCGGCCGCGGCTCAGGCCTGGCGTTGATATGACTTCCGAGGTCAAGAGGTGGTTGAAGATTTTTTACGTTTTCATCCGTTTTTCACCTGGCTGATTGGAAGAGGCGGAGCCAGTAAAGACGACGGTTGATCCTGCTGATCTCCGTGGGTTGGTTCCACCTGACTGGCCTCCGTCAGGTGCCGGCCTCGGTCTAGGCCCGCGGGTTTCTTGCAGCCGCTTCACGCCGTCAAGGATTGCACCACACCGGGGCTGCACCTCTTCTCATACACGTGGGAAACCTGCTAAGTACATCGTTCAATGGTACGTGGTGTTTTGGAGTTCGGGTGTTACGGAAACCTGTTTGGCCATGGCCCACATGAACCCAACCAACTCCCGGGCAATGGCCACCACGACTTGATTGGCGTGCTTCCCCCGTGCCATGAGGCGTCGATAGCGCTGACAAAGCCTGAGTTGGGCCTTCCAACTGATGTCCTGGAGGGCTTTGGGTGGGGTTGCCAGGCGCAGTTGTCGATGGCGACTGACTTGAGCCGAATCGCGGTACGCCCAGGCGCCTTCGACCAGAGCCCTGCGGGCATGGGCGTGACCGGCCGTGGTGATCGAACCTTGGCGGCGTCGCTCGCCGGAGGCATACTCCGAGGGGATCCGCCCCAGGAATTTCATCAGTGCTCTGTGATTGTCGAAGCGGGTGAGGTCACCGATCTCAGCGACTGTCGTGACGGCCACGATAAACGGCACGCCACGCAGGGCTTGGAGGGCCTCGACCACTGGGTTAAGGCGCCAGGCTTGAACCTGCTCTTGAAGTTCCTGTTCCAAACGCTGCAGGCGGTCGGTGTGTTCGGTCACCGCTCGGACATATTCTTGAAAGACGATGTGTGCACGAGGCGGCGCTGGCTTTGGGTAAGCTCACCCGCGTACGCAACGGAGGTCAGCCTACCCCTCGGAAGTCATGATGTCTAGGCCACGCTAAATCTTGCACCGCTTGGCTGGCCCGCCACCCATTTCCACTGGATGGCCTCTCCCCTTGACTATTGCCCCACTGTAATTACAATGTAGACATTTCGGGGAGTCAACCGGGTCAAAGGGGCATTGGATATGAAGACGCGTATTATCAAAATCGGCAATTCGCAAGGCATTCGCATCCCCAAGGTGCTTCTGGAGCAGAGCGGCCTGGGTGAGGAGGTCGAGCTCGAAGTCCATGATGCGCGGATCGTCATTCGCCCAGCGGATCGCCCGCGGCAGGGCTGGGAGGAAGCGTTCCGCTCCATGGCCGAGGAAGAAGATGACCAGCTGCTGGACGAAGATTTAACTGGGCAGAGCGACTGGGACAAGGACGAATGGCAGTGGTAGTCAAGCGCTTCGAGGTCTTCCTGGTCAGTCTCGACCCCACCATCGGCAGCGAGATCCAGAAGAGCCGGCCGTGCCTGATCATCTCGCCCGATGAGATGAATCGCCACATCAAGACGGTCATCATTGCGCCGATGACGACGCAGGGGCGGAGGTACCCAACGCGAGTCGTCTGTGAGTTTCAAGGCAAGCAAGGGCAAATCGTGCTGGACCAAATCCGGACGGTGGACAAGGCCAGGCTCCTCAGAAGACTTGGCAGGATCGATAGTGAAACGCAAATGAAAGTGCTATCGGTGCTGCAGGAAATGTTCAGTCCCTAGCGCTGGCCTAACGTATTAAGAATTCGTGTGGCGCGATGACCAGCATAAACGTCCGATGAAGCATACACGTGGTGACCGGCACACGCGTTCACCCTCGCATGGGGGTATGCTGCCACACAATTCTGGGTTGAACTAAGCCGCGGGTACGGTTCTTACTATCTGCAGTTTGAACAAGGGGGCGAGGGAGGCCAAAGCGGGATGCATCGGGGGTGAGCATAGCACACACTCCGGAGGCAGTCAAGGTCGCCGTGGGCAGCCGCGGATGGCAAGCCGGGAGCCCGCCAACGGCAGGAGGGGGGGAGCCTGCCACAGCCATAGGGGGTCCCCACGTATGCCAGTCTGTCGAACGTCGCCGGGTGTGTGTAACGTCTCCCTCGTCCTGCATGTGAGCCTCGCCCCTCTCTACGAGGGCGACACACACGGCGTGCTCGCATGGTGGCGCACGGCCTTCGTCCTCCTTCACACCCAAGCCCTCAAGGTCGATGAGGGCCCCAAAACCGCTCCCTCGGTAGTTTTAAGCTGCGCGGAGCGCTTAGTTCAACCCGCGCATGCAGCCGACGCGCAACAAGCCGTGCGCGGCTGATGCGCCAAGCGTGTGCCGTGCATGCCGTGATGCTTGGGGGTGAAAGTCCCCTGTCCAGGTGTAAGTGGAGCCGAAGGACAAGTGAAGCGCAAGGGCGTCACCGTGAGGTGGGGTCTGAGGGAAGCGTGCAGCGAATGTGCGGGGCGACGGACAGGAACCCGATATGAGGTGTGGCACAGTCGGGACGAGCTGGCACGCGACAGCAAAGTCCTCCATCCACAGGTGGCTGTGCTTTATAAATCGGGTGCTTATGCACAGACGGTATGACGGCTTACCGCGGGAGATCTGCGGAGTGTCCTGGCAAAGGACTGAGGGGGGAGCAATCCCCCTTGACCGCCCCGCAGAAGTCAGCAGACGGCATAGTAGGCGCGCGAGAGCGCGCTGAAGGCCTCAACGGTGGAGGCGAGTAGTTGCCTGCTGTGGAGCGGCGGGATGGCATCCGGCGAGGGGTCGAGTTATGCTCGGCCTCTGGGATGGACTCGCGACTGGCACGCCGGGAGATGACGCTCCGGTTGGCGTGTGTGTATCATCCTGACTTAATCTACCGAACCGCCGTATTCGTGACCCGAACGTACGGTGGTGTGGGGAGGGGGGAGGCCGGGAGGCCCCTCCCTATCCCGATTATCGTGCCCGCCAGGTAAATCGCATCCAGAGGTCTATCGGGAAGGCCTCGAACAGGAGGATGGGCAGGATCCTGCCATGGCGGTGTTCGCTTTCAGCCGACGGGCCTATATCTCAGAAGATAAAGTCGAAGTGCGGCAGGTGGCGGAACGCTGTGCGGCTTTTCATTATTCCTGGGCGAAACAAATGGGCATTGCCAAGGTTGGCCCACACGGCGATTTGACCTTCGACGAGCTGTTCGATAGCTCCTATCTCTTCGGCACGCCGGAAGAATGCCTGGAAATGCTTGAGGAACTGCAGGCCATGAGCATCCACGAGATCATCTGCAACCTGAACTTCGCCGGCATGCTGGAACATCGTCAGGCGCTACACTCGATGGAGCTGTTTGCCGCCAAAGTGATGGCCCACCTGGTCTGCCCGGCGCTCGCGCCAGCCGCTGACGAGGCGCTGCGACGACGGCTGAGTAACGCCATGTAGTTGTGAGGCTGAATGAAGGAGGCGAGGTCGATGGACATCAGAGAACGTCTCGACAAGCTTGACTGGAAGGCCATTGAGCAAGCGTTGTGGGAGTTCGGATATGCCAAAACCCCAGCGGTGTTAACATCGACAGAATGCGAGCAACTGGTGGCCCTCTATACGGATCCCACACGCTTCCGTCGACGCATCGACCTGGCGCGCTATCGCTTCGGCGTCGGCGAATACCAATACTTCGCCACGCCATTGCCGCCCCTGGTGCAGGATCTCCGCACGGCGGCATATCCGCCGTTGGCTGCGCTCGCCAACGGTTGGATGCAAGCGCTCGGGATCGCCGAGCGCTATCCACAGGCATTGACGGACCTGCTCGAGCGCTGTCGCCGGCATGGACAGACCAAACCGACGCCCCTGCTGCTGCGCTATGAAGCCGGCGGCTATAATTGCCTGCATCAGGACGTCTATGGAGAGATCGTCTTCCCCCTGCAGCTCACCTGTTTTCTGAGTCGACCCGGCGTCGATTACACCGGCGGCGAGTTTCTCCTCGTCGAGCAGCGACCACGTGCGCAATCCCGCGGCGAAGCCATCGCTACCGAGCAGGGAGAGATCATCATCTTCGCTACCCGCGAGCGGCCTGTCGCCGGAGCCCGCGGTTACTATCGGGTGAAGATGCGGCATGGCGTCAGTCGCGTGCGCTCTGGCTTGCGCTATACCCTGGGCGTCATCTTCCATGACGCTGCGTAATCCTGGCGTAGGGCGACTGCCAAGTCTGCGCCGGAGCCAAGCCCGACTTTCCCCCACAATTCCAGAGCCTATTCCCCCTCTCCCTCCGGGAGAGCTCACGAGGGGGGTACATGGCCCCTCCCCCTTGATGGGGGGGTTCGGGGGAAGGGGACTTGCCGTCGGCTCGCTCCCCCAGTCAGCTCCGGGAGAGGGCGGGCTGAGGGTCGGAGAACTCCAGTACGAGTACTTGCGGAGGCAATCCCGCTATAAGCTGATGTGAACACCGCGCTAGGCAACGCAGCTGTATGTGGCTTGCGCGAGGGCTTTCCGCCCTGCGTAACGTTTTCTCGTCTTGGCTGTTATCTCCAGTGAGGGGCTACATAGAAGATCAGAAGGAGCACCGATAGCGATGTTATCTCTCGACCCGAAAGCGGCGGCGGAATGGTTGAACGAGCGTGCCAAGGGCACGAACATCGAGGCTCGGGGTACACGTTTCCTCGAGGTCAGTCGTGAGCGCGCGGTAGCAGAGCTGGCCTTTCGCCCCGACCTCAGTCAGCTCACCGGCCTGTTCCACGGCGGCGTCATTCTGAGCCTGGCCGATGAGACAGCCACCGCCTGCAGCCTGGCCGCAACCATGCCGGACGGCGTCTGGGACCCTGCGAAGTTTCCCCTGACGATCCAGCTCAGTGCCAATCTGATCCGCAATACCAATGCCGGCAAGCTGATCGCCGAGGCTGTACCGGTGCACACAGGGCGCACCAGTATGGTCGTACAAACCACTGTGCGGGATGAGCAGGAGCGGATCATCGCCATTGTCACCGCGACGTTGCTGGTATTACAGCGCGGGTAAGCCCCAAACAGTTGTGCAGCGGTGTTGGAGGCGCGGCCCGCCCGGGCAGCCCCTGATATGTGTCTATGGAGCGCAAACCTCTGCAGGTCGACAGTGAAGAGGCCCTAATAGCCCGCGCCAAACGCGAACGCGAGGCGTTCGGCGATCTCTACGACCGTTATGTGGCGCAAGTCTATCAGTTCACCTATCGTCGGGTGAAAAACCACGCCGCCGCGGAGGAGATCACCGCCAAGGTGTTCCACCGTGCCTTAGAACAGCTGGGGCGCTTTGAATGGCGTGGGCTGCCCTTTGGAGCCTGGCTGATGCGCATCGCGACGAACCTCATCCACGACCACAACGGCCACACGCAACGCCAGGTACCGCTCGCCAACTGGGATGAGGCTGAAATCCACGCGCTCGGCAGCATGACCTCGGCCGAAGACCAATACGCCGCCCGACAAACGGCCGAGGTCCTCTGGCGCACCGTGGCGACCCTTCCCCTGGTGCAGCAACAGGTGTTAGTGCTGCGCTTTGCCCGCGACATGAGCCTCCGCGATATCGCCGTCGTGCTCGGGCGCAGTGAAGGGGCCGTGAAACAACTGCTGTTTCGCGCCGTGAAGGGGTTGCGTCAACGATTGCAGCATCTGGGATTCGACCATGAGGCGTAACCAAAACGACATCGACACCTTCGCCGCTGCCGTCGATCGGCTGCTGGCCCACGGGCAGCCGGCGCTGGAAGCCGGTGCGGAACCATCCTTACTCGACCTCGCCTCTCGCTTATGGCAAAGCGCGCCACGCGCGGCTATCGATCCCGACTTTCGGGCGCGGTTGCGCCGACGTTTGCTGCAGCGCTGGAGGCCAGCCCAGGAGATGACGGCACGGTATGCCATCCTGACGACGCCGATCGGGACGGTGTATGTCGCCTATCGCGGGCGCACCGTGTACGCGGTGGGGGTAGGGACGGACGACGAGACGTTTGAACACCGCTGTCTCCAGCGCTTCGGCATATGCCCGCAGCGCGAGGCCGAAGCCCCGGCATGGCTGGCGACGCGCGTGCACAACCACCTCGCTGGCAGGCGCGCGTTCAAGGATGCCGTCGATCTCCCCGGCCTCACGCCGTTCCAGCAGCGCGTCTTACACAAGGTGCGGGAGATCCCCCGCGGCGAAGTGCGGACGTATGCCTGGGTGGCGCGCGAGATCGGTTTCCCCAGAGCAGTACGGGCCGTAGGCGCCGCTTTGAAGAAAAACCCGCTGCCACTGCTAATTCCCTGCCATCGCGTGATCCATAGCGCTGGAGGGCTGGGCGAGTATGCGGCGGGCGGCCCTGAGTGCAAACAACGCTTATTGACGTTCGAGGGCGTCGACCTCGCGGAACTCACGGCTCTGATGCAGCGAGGCTTGCGCTTTCGCGGCAGCCGTAACACGCACATCTTCTGTTTTCCCACCTGTTACTCGCGCAAGTGGGCCAAAGACCGGCATACCGTCTACTTCGCTTCGGCAGCCGAGGCCCGACGAGCGGGCTACCGCCCCTGCAAGCTTTGTCGACCCGCCTGAGAGGCTCACAAGAAGAGGGATGATCGAGATCCACATGTGAGAGAAACCCGCCCTCCGGCAGCTAACAGGATCACCAGCAAAGGCATGATCGTCCCTCTCGTGCTGGAGGAGCTTTGTAGGGTAAGCTGTTCGTCCCCTCTCCCTCCGGGAGAGGGCTAGGGTGAGGGCGGTGGGGCAGGAATTGACTGAAGCATCGGGAGGATTCGACATGATCGAACACATTGCCTGTGATGTGCTTGACACCCCCATCGGCCCGCTCTGGATCGCTTGCTCTGCACACGGGGTCTGCAAATTAGTCTTCCCGAAGGAAGGGTCCGAAGCGGCACTCGGCCGCTGGTTAGCGTCGCATGCGCGGCGCCATGAACGTCTCCCCACAAACCCCTTTCTGGAACAAGCCCGCGCGGAGGTGCGCGATTATTTCGCTGGCCGGCGTCAAACTTTCACCGTACCGCTTGATCTTCGCGGGCCAGCATTTCAACGACGTGTCTGGCAAGCGCTGACCGAAATTCCATACGGCCAAACCGTGTCCTACGGCGGTCTGGCTCGCCGCCTCGGCGACCCGAAAGCCGCGCGCGCGGTAGGGACAGCCTGTGGGGCCAACCCGGTGCCCATTATCGCGCCCTGACACCGCGTGCTCGGGAGCGACGGGTCGCTCCATGGTTTCGGCGGCGGTCTGCCGGTGAAGGCCTGGTTGCTCCGCCATGAAGGGGTGTTATTGGACCTATAGGGCGCTGCGAGGGTTAGGCCCCGACCCTGAGGACGATTTTGCCAAACTGTTGCCCTTCCTCCATGCGGGCCATCGCTTGGGCTCCCTCGGACAACGGGAACACCTGATCGATGGCCGGCTTGAGGCCGCGTCGGCGCACGAAGTTCAGCATCTCGGCGAACTCGCGCATATTCCCCATGGTGGAGCCAAACACCGAGAGCTGATTCCAGAAGATGCGCTGCAGATCCGTCTGCGGCCGCGGTCCGGCGGTGGCGCCGCAGGTCACCAGGCGGCCACCCTTGCGGAGGCACCCCAAGCTCTTGGCGTAGGAGTCGCCGCCGACGCTGTCCACCACGACATCGACGCCGCGGCGTTGAGTGAGGTCGCGCACCTCGCGGGCGAAGTCCTGCGTTCTATAGTTGATGAGGAGATCGGCGCCGAGGTTTTTCGCCTTCTGCAGTTTGTCATCGCTGCTGGAGGTGACGATAGCGCGCAGACCGAGCGCTTTGGCGATCTGCAACGCGGCCGTCGACACGCCGCCGCCGATCCCCAAGATCAAAATATCCTCGCCCGGCTTGATGGCCGCCTTGCTGATCAGCATGCGCCAAGCGGTCAGGTAGACCAAGGGAAAGGCCGCCGCCTCTTCCCACGACATGCCCTCAGGGACCGCATGAACGTTCTCCTGTGGCACCTTGAAATATTCGCCGAAGGTGCCGGGACAGGTTTCCCCCATAATCCCGAACCGCACACACAAACTTTGCTCACCGGCATAGCAGAATTCACACTGATGGCAGCTCAACCCTGGGTTGATCAGCACCCGATCGCCGCCTTTGACGGTACGGACCTCGGGGCCGACCTCGGCCACGACGCCAGCGCCATCGGCGCCGAGGACATGCGGCATGGCGAGCTTCGAGCCCGGCAAGCCGTTGCGTACCCAGAGGTCGAGGTGGTTCAGCGCCGCCGCCTTCGTTTCGATCAAAACCTCGCGCGGCCCAAGCTGCGGCCGCTCCACGTCCATGTACTGGACTTTGTCCATGCCCCCATGGGCGGTGATCGCCATCGCTTTCATCGCGTCTCTCCGTCTCCGGTCACCGGCTGGCTATCAAGAGAAGCCCTGTAAAGTCGGGCTGCCCCCGGTTGACAGCAGCCATGACAACATCTATCAAGACCACAAAGGATCGCCGTTATGTATAACCCACGCCCAGACAGAAGACAACACAGCCTGCAGGGCCAAGAAGTGCGGATAGCGCCCGATTATGTTTGTGAGCCAGGCTCCCTCACTGAACCTTGAGCTTGACCTCCTCGTACGGTGCCGCCCATGGATAGTCCGTGATAAGGCCGAGGCCTGGCTCGGCGATGCGTGGGCCATAGCCCGTCAAGGTGGCGAGTTGCCACAGCGGTAGATACATCGCCTTGTCGTAGATCAGTTGCTGGATGCGGTGGAGGATCACCTCGCGCTTCTGTGGATCGACCTCCGTCGCTTGCTCCCGGAAGAGCCCATCGATGTCAGGATACGCGCCGTACGCGTACAGGCCGCTCGAGGCTGTGAACACTTCGATGCGTGTCGCCGCGTTCCCAAAGACGCCGCTCAGGCCGTAGATGAGGTTGCGGAGCTTCTTCTCTTGATACGCCTTCAGGAAACCCGCGCGCTCGAGCGGGCGCAATCTCGCCTTGATCCCGACCGCCTGCAAGTAGGTGATGATCGCCTCGGCATTCACGCTGGTCGCGGCATCGCACCACAGATCGCCAGCCTCGAAGCCGTTGGGGTAGCCAGCTTCTGCCAAGAGCTGCTTCGCTTTCGCCGGATCGAAAGGGCGGACCGGCGGCTGCCAGTAGAAATCGAAGCTGGTAGGAATAATGCTGTCGGTGATCTTTGAGAACCCTAAGTACCGAGCTTCGTTGATGGCCTGACGGTCCACGGCGTAGACGGCTGCCAAGCGCACGCGCTGGTCGTGCCACGGCGAATTCGTCTCCCATTGATCGGCGAAGAGCAGCCAGTGGGTCGACGCGAACGGCGTGGGCCGGAGCGTGAGCCCCGGCGTGCGTCGGACTTCCTCGGCAAGCTCGCCGCCGATGGCGTAGGCGAGGTCGACCTCACCGCGTTTGAGCGCGGCCAAACGCGTCGTCTCATCTGGGATCGACTTGAAGACCAGGCGCTTCACGCTCGGCGCCTTGCGCCAGTAGTGCTCGGTCGCTTCGAGCACCAGCTCCACGCCGGGGGTGAAGGAGACGAAGCGATAGGGCCCAGCGCCGACCGGCGCCTGCTTGAAGCCGTCCTCGCCGACCTGCTCAACGTATGTTCTGGGAACCACCCAGCCCGCGCCCGTCGCCAGCGTGCCATAGAAGCTCATGAAATCCGGCCAGGGCTGCTTGAGGCGGAAGCGGATGCGTCCGGCCTCCGGGGTCTCGATGGCGGCGACCCGTTCCTTAAGCATCTGTGCAGAGATGCCACGATAGCGCTCGAACGAGAACTTCACGTCATCGGCGGTGACAGACTCGCCGTTGTGGAACCTCACCCCCGGGCGCAGCACGAACTCGTAGACGAGTCCGTCCGGCGAGACGCTCCATGACTGCGCCAGACTGGAGGCCATACTCTGGTCGGGCAGCGGTTTCACGAGCGCGTCATGCAACGCGTAGAGGATCATGAATGGTGTGACGAGGCCCGGCGTTTCGGCGGGCTCGAAGAGCGTCGGCGCCAGCGTGAAGTGCACGGCAAAGGTCAGCTGACCTTCGGGGACAGCAGCGCCCGGCCGGACGCCGACGAGCAGGCTGAGAGCAACAAAGAGCAAGGCGACGCGCCTCATAGTCGATCTCCTCTGACCGTCTGTCGTGAAAGGATGGTTCCCAACACTTCCGCCTGAGACGCCACCGACTCTCCACGGCCTGGCGTGTCTTCACGGGTGTCTCACCGTGCCACACCAGGCCACCTCGCCCGAAGCCGTCGGCCAGGTGGTCCGCCCGTGGGTCGATGATCGCATGGAACTATGTGAAGATCAACATCTTCTCATGGTGGCTCGCGAGTTCTTCGCCGGTCTCGACGAAGGGCCTGATCTGTTCCGAAGGAGGTGTGCTCCTCCGCGATGCACTCGGGGAAATGGATGACCCCCTCCGAGCAAAAATGCGCTTAGCGGTCGGATGAGTGCATGTTCGGTTGGATGAGGCAGGTCGGAATCATGGTCACGAGGATCAGCACCGCCATCGCATAAAAGTAGAGCTGGTAGCCAGCCAATAGCGGCATAGTTTGGGCGATAGCCGTCGCATCGGCTGCCGTTGCGCCGGCGGTGCCCCACCGCGCCCCGATCGCCACTAGGGGTCCCACCATGCCGACGCCAAAGGTGCCGCCGATGATCCGTACCAGACTCAGCATGCCGCTCCCCATGCTGATGCGTTCATCGTGCAAGGCACGCAGTCCCGCATGGATGATGGGGGAATTACTCAGAGCCATGCCGGTGTTGCCCAGGACCAACCACCCTCCGATACACCAGATGCTGGACGTGTCATTGAGAAAGCCGAGGGCGGCGCAGGCGATGGCGAACACCAGCAGACCAGACAGGCTCAAGCCACGTGCCCCCCAGCGATCGGAGAGATGCCCAGCCGCCAGTTCGCCAGCGACGCGCCCTAGCGTGCCTGGTAGCAGCAAGAACCCAACCTCTAGCGGGCTAAAGTGCAGGACGTTTTGTAGAAAAACGATGACCGCGAAGCTCACTCCCATGCCGGTGAAATGGCTCAGAAAGTAGACAGCCGCGGCGGCGCTGAAAGCGCGCTCACGGAAGAGCGCGCCTTCGATGAGGGGGTTCTTCCTCCGTCGTTCGACAAGCATAAAGACGCCGGCGCAGAGGACACCTGCCACGACCATGAGCACGAGGTCCGGGGCGGTCCAAGAGGGGCGCTGGCTCTGACTCACGGCGAACAGCAATAAGGTGAGGGCCGGCGTCAGGGTGGCAAGGCCGCCCCAATCCAATGGGTGGTGGCCGCCCTCCCGTCGATTGGGGAGGACCCACCACGCCAGACCGATGCCGATCAGGCCGATGGGGATGGGATAGAAAAACAAGGCGGGCCAGCCGCGTTGCTGCAAGAGATAGCCACCGATCGTCATACCGATGGCTGGTGCCGCCCAGTGGGCGCCTTGCTGTATCCCCATGGATAGCCCGCGTTGAGGCAGTGGGAACGCCTGGTACATCACGGTGATGGCCATGGGAATGTGCAGGCTGCCTCCGATCCCTTGCAGCAGGCGGTAGAAGATCACCCCCCCGGCCGTATCCGCGAGGCCGCAGGGCAGCGAAGTGGCGATCCAGATGGCGATGGCCCACAGGTACACATGGCGGGTGCCGATGAGCGTTGTCAGCCAGCTCACCAGCGGCACGAGCGCGACATTGACCAGCATCGGCCCGGTGATGATCCATTGGATGGTATCGATGTCCGTCTGCAGAGCAGAGATCATCAGTGGGATAGCCAGGTTCATCATGCTCATGGTGACACCGATGCACAGGGTTCCGGAGACTACCGCCGCTGTGATCAGCCATTTGTTGGGCTCGGAATGCTCTTTCACGGTTCGGTGCTATCCCCCTCATGGTCACCACCGGAGCATCGCCCGTCCTCTATATCACAGAAAATCAGCGCTGAACAGACGGATGTCCTACCCCTATCCCACCCCCTTGAGGGCTGGGATAGAACCTCTTGAGCCATCGGAAGGTCTGCCATCATGTCCTCTCCCCTCGGGGAGGCTCGCTACGGGGTCAATGGTCCCTCCCCCTTGATGGGCATAGGCGCCCAGTGCAGCCGTGGGAGGCACCAATCGTCCCCTCTCCCCCTGGGAGAGGGTCAGGGTGAGGGCGGTCCCAACCGCCTTTGACAGGATTGGCTTCGCTCACCCCAACCTTCTCCCGAAGGAAGAGGGGGGTCTTAACCCGTCGCATATGCGGGGTGGGAGAATAGGCTTTAACCTGACACCCATGCCCATCGAGGGGTCGGCGCCAGCGTAACGATGAAGCACGGGGCTCGCGGCGGTGGATTCCAGTTGACAGCCCGCGACGGATCGGTGTATGAAGGGCAGAAGAAGCGATACGGCTTCGGCAATGAGTGGGGGCGACGTCACCTCGATGGAATTTCAAGACAATCAACGTTGCTTTGTCTGTGGTAAGCACAATCCCGATGGCCTTCACCTCGACTTCGAGCCGGATGGCACGGCAGGAGTGCGTACGATCTTCACCATCCCCGAGCGCTTCCAAGGTTTCGCCGGCATCGCCCACGGCGGTATTTTGGCGACGATCCTCGATGAATGCATGGTGCACACCGTCTGGCTGAGCGGGACCGCCGCAGTGACAGCCCGCTTCGAGGTGCGCCTCCTGCGCCCCGTGCCGATCGGGCAGCAGGTGACGTTTCACGCCCGCGTCTCTAGGGAGTCGGCCAGAGGGGTCGAAGTCGAGGCGCATGCCGAGTTGGCCGATGGGACCATTGCGGCCCAAAGCAAAGGCCTGCTGGTCAAGGTCGGCGGCGGGGCGACGCGGATGTTGACGCAGGATTAACCCATGGAACCTTCCCTGTCGTTCGCCACTCAGGCTGTGCATGCGGGTGAGCGCGGCCCCAAGCCAGATTTCACGCCGGTGACCACGCCGATCTATCAAAGCGCCTCCTTCGTCTACGATACGCTCGAGACCATGGACGCTATTTTCGGCGGAGAGCGCCCAGGTTATGTCTACACGCGCTACGGCAATCCGACCGTCGCGGCCCTGGAGCGCGCCGTCGCCATCCTAGAGGGCGGCGAAACGGCGGTGGCCTACGCTTCCGGCATGGCGGCCATTCATGCCATATTGCTGGCGCTGGATGTCGTGTCGGGGGGAGCTGTAGTCGCCGCGCAAGACCTCTACGGCGCTACGTCGACCCTGCTGACGACGATCTTCGCCCGTCAAGGCGTGAACGTCCGTCTGGTCGATATGACCGACCTGGATCAGGTCGAGCGCGCCGTCCAGGAGCTACGCCCGACGGTGGTCATGGCGGAGATGATCTCCAACCCGTTGCTGAAAGTAATCGATCTGGAACAGGTCGCCAGCATCGCGCACGACCACGGCGCCGTCATGGCGGTGGATAGTACCTTTACCTCACCCTATCTGTTGCAACCCTTGCGCTACGGAGCGGACTTCGTCATCCACAGCGCGACGAAATTTCTCGGCGGCCATGGCGACGTCACCGGCGGCATCGTCGTGGCGCCGATGGCCTATCGCGCTAAATTGGAACTGGTGGGGCGTCTGGTGGGCGGCATCCTCAGCCCGCATGAGGCCTACCTGACGTTGCGGGGCATCAAAACGCTGCCATTACGCCTGCGCCAGCAATGTCATAACGCCATGGCCATCGCCCGTTGGCTGGCGGAGCATCCGCGCATCGGGCGCGTCCATTACCCCGGCCTCGAACAGCATCCCGGACATGGCATCGCCAAGCGCCTGCTGCGCGACGGCTGTTTCGGCTCGGTGTTGTCCTTCGAACTGGTCGACGGCGATCAGGCGCGGGTGTTCGCCTTTTTAAACAATCTGCGCTTGTGCCTGCTTGCTACCACGCTGGGCGATATCTACACCGAGTTGCTCTACCCCACCATGTCGTCGCATCGCATGCTGAGCCCAGAACAGCGCGCGGCGGTCGGCATCAGCGATGCACTCATTCGGCTGTCAGCGGGGATCGAAGAAGGGCACGATCTGATCGCTGACCTCGAGCAAGCACTGCACAACGTGTCGTGACGGAGCCCGTATGTCTGACCCCAGCGCAAAAGCTGCCAGCCGGCAGACGTTTTCCTACAGTTGGGTGATCCTCGCCACCGGCTTTTTCATCATGGTGCTCAGCTCCGGACTGAACATGTCCTTTGGCGTGTTCATCCGCACGTTGATCCAGGACTACGGCTGGACCACCAGCATGGTGTCGCTGACCTACTCCATCTTCATGATCTCCGCCGGCGTCGCCTCCTTCACCGCCGGACGCCTTGCCGATCGCTTCAGCCCACGTCTGGTCTTCCTCGGCGGCAGCTTCATCTATGGCCTTGGCATCCTCCTGGCCAGTCAGACTAGCACCATCTGGCATCTGTACGTGTTCTATGGCGTGATGGCCGGCATCGGCAATAGCCCGATGAACATCATCGCCACCATGACGGTGAGCCGCTGGTTCTCGAAGGCGCAAGGTTTGGCCATGGGCATTCTGAACTCCGGCACCGGCGCTGGTCCAGCCATCTTCGGGCCATTGGCAGGCTATCTGATCGTCACCTATGGTTGGCAGGATTCCTACATCATCCTCGGGCTCACCGCCTGGGCCATCGCCCTGAGCGCCTTCGCCCTGTTGCGCAACGATCCGCACGACATCGGCGCCCGCGCCTATGGCGATGAGGCCGCAACGGGCGGCCGGGCGAGGGGCGCTCACGTGGCGGACGCCCCGGCGTCGGGCGGCAGGGTCTGGCAGTTCCGGGACATTGTACGCACCCGCACCTTTTGGGAGCTCAGCATTGTGCATTTCGCCTGCTGTGTCTGTCACGCCATCCCGTTGCTGCACATCGTGCCGTATGCCGAGCAGATGGGCCTGTCCAAGCTCTCCGCCGCCTGGATTTTGGGGATCAGCGGCGTGACCTCGTTCGCCGGACGAATCTTCTGGGGCATGTATGCCGACCGCCGCGGCACCAAACCCGCCTTCGTCCTGTCCACCTTCGCCCAGGCCCTGATGATGATCTGGGTCATCGAGGCCCGGCACCCGGTGATGTTCTATGTTTGGGCTACGGTGTGGGGCTTTGGCTATGGCGGGGTGATGCCGCCATATGCGCTGTTTGTGAAGCAATATTATGGCATGGCGGCGTTCGGGGTCACCTACGGCGCCATTATGGTGGCTGCTCAGCTCGGGATGGCCGGCGGTGGCCTGATCGCTGGCGTGCTCTACGACCTCAGCGGCAGCTATACGTCATCGTGGATGCTCAGCGTGGTGGCGGGGCTGATTACGGCGTTCGTAGCCATGGATCTCAAAGCGCCGTCGCGATCACCAGCCCCAGCCGAACAACCGTTACCCCATGGGATCAGCGTCACTACTCAGGTGCCCTCGGATACGCCGCCCGCGCATGCCGATCGTGCCTCCGTCGTGCTGCGATAAACGCGTATCTCCCGCCGCGCCGACGCCGACGGGATGCTCTTCCGAGGAAACGCCATGAGTGACAAGTTCGACGATATTGTCACCAATTGGCGCCTGATGATTCCCATCATCCTCACGGCCACCGGGCTCGTCGTCGCCATCAAATTCGGCATCGAGTACACCCTGCTCACGTGGGATCATATCACCACCGAAGATGCCCAAGTCAAGGCTACGAAAATCCAAGTCAGCCCCGAGGTCAGCGGCCGTCTGCGCGCCCTCTACGTCGATGAAGGGACGTCGGTGAAGCGGGGGGACTTGCTGGCCGAGATCGACCCTACGATCTATCAAGCTGAGGTCGATCAGGTGCGGGCCATGCTGGAGGGGGTGCTGTACCAACTGGAGGCGGCGCAGCAAGAGCTGACGTTGGCGGCGGAACGGTACCGCGGCGAGCTGGAGCAGGCGCAAGCGCTGTTGTACCGTCGCCGGGCGGAGGTGGATGAAGCGGAGGCGGCCTTAGCGTTTGAACGGGCGCGGGTGCGGCATCTCATCGCCGAACGGCGGGCGGCACTGGAAATGGCGCGGGCGCGGGCCGAAGAGAGCCAGGCAGGGCTCGGGAAAGCCCAGCGCGAATTGGAGCAGGCCCAGGCCCTCTTCGCCGCCGGCGTCCTCGCCCACGATCGCCTTGAAGCCGCTGAGGTCGCCCACGCACAGGCCAACGCCCGCCACGAGCAGGCTGTGCAGCAAGTCAGACAAGCCGCTGCCCACTTCGCCACGGCATCGGCGTCGGACAAGCTGGTACAGATGCGCAGCCAACGGGTCGAGGCGTTGCGGGCTGAGGTACGCAAGGAAGAGGCCAACGTCCAACTGGCCTGGATGAATCTCGCCGCCACGCAGTTCAAAGAGCGCGAGATCGACCGTCTGGAGGCGCAGAAGCGTGGCCTGGAAGCCCGCTTGACGGCGGCTGAGCTGCAATTGGCCCGTACGCGTGTGGTCAGCCCGCTCGATGGCATCGTCATCCTGAAGAAAGCGGAGGTTGGGGAATGGCTCGAACGCGGCCAGCCGCTGGTGGTACTGGCCGATCCTGCGGATCTTTGGGTGGTAACCAACATCCGCGAGAGCGAAATCGCCGGCGTCCAGGTGGGCAATAAAGCCCGTATCTGGGCCGACGCCTATCCGGAGATACGCCTCGACGGTGAAGTGGTGTCAGTCGGCGCCGCGGCCCTGTCAGAGCTGGCTGAGGCCAAGCCGTCGGAATTTTTCACCAAGATCGAGCAACGCATTCCCGTGAAAATCGCCCTGCGCGAGCGCAACCACGGGCTCAAGGCGGGGATGATGGTCTGGGTCGGGATCGAACGCCATCGACCCAAACGCCCGGAACGGCCATAAGCTCGCACCTCGCCTGTTCGCTGCCTCTCTTGCGCGCTCACACCAGCGCGCTGTGCCCCTGTTTTCCCTGCTAACTCGGGGAGAGAGGCGACGTCAAATCCCCTTCCCCCCTGGCGGGGGAAGGGCGGGATGGGGGGAAGCCGCAGTTCGGCCCCCCACCTGTATCCTCTCCCGCAAGGGGGGAGGAGATCGAAAAAGCTTGGTGGGCCTCGACGTTCCCCTGAACCTAGCGCCTACAGGCTGACTGGGAGGGGTTTTCTCGCACCAGAGGACGAAGGCATCGCTGGTGCGGCATTATTGGGGCCTCAGGAGAAATCGTCGAATGGTGCGATCGGCGGCGCTCGGCCCGGTCCGATCGAGCAATTGCACGGTGACGGTCCCGTCGGTTGGGCCGACGGCACGCAACAGATCTCCGAGATCTTCGAGGCAACGACTGGAAATCGTCAGCAGACCTGACTCGATGCGGGCGCGTCCCCCCGAACACAGCTGGAGCGTGCCGCCGGCGACATAGGCGAACGTAAACGTGCCCCGACTGGTATCGACCGTCAGCGTGGTGGGGCCATCGCCGAAGCGCAAGATGGCCTCCACCCATGTCTTGGTGGCGCTATCGGCGATGGCGCCGACGGCAGCGACGATGGTATCCACACCCGGCGTGGTCCCACTGTAGCAAAACTCCGCCTGTCCATGCGCATCGGTTGACGCCAAGCCCGTCGTCGGGTTTGCTCCGGTCACCGTAAAGTCCACCCTGACCCCCGCTACCGGATTGCCGCCCTGGTCGGTCACGGTGGCAACCACGCAATGCTCCGTCCCCGCCGGATTGGTCGCCACCTCCGGGGTCAGTGCCACAGCGGTCACGATGACGAGCGGTGCGAACAACATGCCGCCCGGATAGCCATAGGAATTGACGAAGGCGAAGCTGTAGACGACCACACCGAACGGTAATGCTCCAGTCAGCGTATGCGACCCAGCCCCGACCGACACTTGTGCGCCGGCAAAGCCGCTGCCGCCGATGGGGACAAAGCTGTCCTCCGGAATGGCAGCTCCATCCAAGAGGATCGTCCCGACGGCAGCCGAGGGTGCCACCACATTGATGAAGTTGATGGGGGAACCGCTGGCGAGGGCGGCGACCGTGTAATTGTCCAGGAACTGCTCGACCGGCGGGATCAGCATCATAAACGGGTCGGAGGTCACCCCATCGAATTGGGTGCCATTGGAATACTGCGCCACGAGGATCGGCCGATCGGCGGTGATCTGCGCCGGCCCAGTGATGAGCTTCTCGTGGAATTCCCCACGATCCAACCTCGCGACGACAGTGCCGTTAACGCTGACGGCGGTGCCATCAGCCGAGGCGAGAAACCGAAAAGTGTCGCCGTGCAGGCGCGTCGCCAGGGGCATGGTGACGAAAGTCTTGCCCCAGGTGGGCACCGGGGGTAATTGCTCGACGATATAGTCGCAGGCGGCGAAGCCTGGGGGGATGTTGGCACACTGATGGCCGCCGAAGACGGCGATAGGCCGGTCGGATGTGAGGACGGTTCCGGACAGATCGTTAGGGGCCGGACCGGTGTTTCTAAGGAAATACGTTTGGCCCTGATCCAAGGTGATCGTGTAAGGGACTCCGGCAAGGCGGTTACCGGTAGTGGCGGCGGGAGTGATCGTCACCGTCGTCGCATCGGCCGTGGCCACAATGGCGAACTGTGTGCCGTTGACGACATCGGAGTTCCGGTAGCCCAAGACGATGTATTCGGTGTCAAGGATGTCGGTGGGCAGCGCCAAATAGGCATCGGTGGTGAACGGGAGGCGGCTCAACCCGTACACGCTGACCTCGTGCTCCGCGGTGATATGAATCCCCTTGTTTTCGGTCGTATCAGAGCGATTCAGCGCGGCCGCCGGTGGCAGTACCACGGTGGTCACTTTGCTAGCGTCAACCATGAAGGGCCTCGTGAACCCCAGCCCAGGGAGCGCCACTGTGCCGGTCGTATCCTGGTCGCTCGTCACGAGCAACGCGAGTGCCGCCATGGACAAATTGCCCGGAAACGCCAGCCAAAAATCGGTGCCTTTGCTATCAGGGGTATTGGCTGCGGCTGTGGGCCCACGCTTCGCTTGCCGGGCTTGCAGGAGATAGCGCGCTGCGGACGGCAGCTGGCCGTCATCTTTGGGCATAGCTCCGTGATGGAGCAACGCCGACGCCGCCTGAGACCTTGACGGCGAGGGCGATAGCGGCCTCTGTTCGGCGTGGGACACTTGATTAATCAAGGCCCCCACAGCCAACCAGCTCAACCACACAGCACATCCAAGCAGTAAGCCGACCGCAGGTCTGGCTCGGTCACGGCATGGAGCCATCGATCGCTTCCTCTCACTCAATTGGTAGGACTATCAGGAGCCGCGATGGTGACCGTCCCGCCGTTCGTCGCTTGGATGGCGCTGCCGCCGGGACTGACGGTGAGGCTGCCCAGGTCGGGATTGGTAATGGGATCGGGGCCGATGGTGATCGAGCCACCGGTCGTGGCGCTGACGGGGATGCCGCTCAGAGTGGCGGTCGGCGCGATATTGTTATTGACCACGATTTGATTGCCGCCCGTGCCGCCAAAGAACACCAAGGCGCCGCTGATGTTGAGGAGGCTGCCGTTACCGGTGACCAAGATCAACGGCCCGTTGACGACGTTGATTTTGCTGCCGTTCAGAAGCCGCAGCAAGTCGCCATTGACGAGCATTATGCTGCCATCGGCAAGACGCAGGAGAGGACCGTTCGTGACGTTGATGATACCCCTGTCCAAGGCCACGACCGGCCCCATGCTCGTGACGCTGCTCTTGAAGAGATCCACGGTCGAGCCGCCAGTCGTCATAACCGTCTCCTGGCTTGGTGCACCGATGAGGCTGAAAACGGGCATCGTGGCCTGCAGCAAGGCGGTATCCAAGCGTAACGCATTGCCCGCCACCTGAATTGCCGCCCCATTGGTGGCTTCCAGCAACGTTCCTCCCGTTTGCAGAGCGGCGACGAGTTCGGGTGTCGGGTCGAACACGTCGCCGCTCAGCACAAAGAGATGGCCATTGCTCGTCAGCGTCCCGCCGTTGAGCGCAATCAGCGGCGCGGTTGAACTCGACGTGATCCGCCCGCCGAACTCGCTCTCGACAAGGGCGAAATCGAAGGTTAACTGACTGTTGACGGCGTTGAGAATCGGCGTCCCCACCAGATCGACGCTCCCACCATCGCTGAACAGCAACGTGAAGGCGCGCAGCGAGCTGTCAGTCAATTGCACCAGTGCCTGGGGACCCGAGGCCGTGAGCCTATGCCCCGGACCGACGATGATGAAATCCCCTCCCGTCGTCAGCACGCTGCCCGTAGCACGCACCAACGGCCCAGGGAGCGCCAAGGTCCCGGAGATCTCCGCCAAGAAATCGGCGGCGGTCACAGAGCTTTGATTGAACTGCAAGAGGGGCGAAGACGAACTGGCCTGCGTGAGCGTCGTATCTTGGAGGCGCAGCAAGCTGGTAGTGGTCGAGATCGAACTGTTGCTGGCCGCTAGCAGCGCACCGCTTACCTGCGAGGAAGCCCCTCGGGCTTCGATGAGACCGTTCGGGCCGGTTTGCCTCACCGTCGTGTCCGTCAATTGGAGTTGCGGCATCGCGTCCACTAAGGTGACGCCCGCCAGAGTCAAGACGGCACCATTGGTGGTCAGCGTGCTGCCTCTGGCGATCAGCCCTACGCCAGGCTGCGTGGTCGGTGCAGCGGTCTGCGAGCCGAACTGGATCAATGAGAGCCCCGATCCGGTGAGGGTGAGCGAGCTATCGGTCAGGCGGATCAATGGTTCCCCCGCGGCCAGCAGATGGAGCACTCGATCGCTGCCACCGGCCGGCACCGACAATGGGGTGCGCAACGTCACCGTCGCGTTGGTGAGATCGAGCAGGCTGCCGCTCAGTGTCAACGTATTGCCCACGCCATCGCTGCTGATCAGACTGTCAGCCTCCAGCGAGCCATCTCGCAGACGGAGCACGGGACCGGCTAGATTGGTCAGGGTGCTGTGCTGGCGTAATTGGACCACAGGGCCGGCCAAGGCGATACGGGCGTTCCGGAGGTCCAGCAGCGATCCCGCCGATGACAACACACTCGTGTGCAGGTTCAACAATGGGGCAGCGTCGTTGACCGTCACATCGAAGCTGCCGCCCTCCTCGACCAGGACGACCGGTCCACCGGCGACGGTCAGGACAGTGCTGGAGAGGTCGGCGAGCGGCCCAGCGGCTGTCAAGCTGCCAGTTGATGAGATAACCACCAGGCTACCGCCGATGGTCACGGTGCTGCGGTCGATACCGAACAGCGCTTGCGCCGTTGTGCTCGTCAGAGCGCCTGCCGCCAACAGGGCGTTCGCACCCAATACCATGTCGCTGCTATCCTGGACCTGCAGCAGGGGACCGGCGATGCTGGCGCTGCCGCCGCTGGGAACTTCGAAGAGGCTATCGGGGGCGGGGAGCACGAACGAGCCGGTGACCCGCAGAATAGGATTGGGATCCGTCGATATTCCAGACAGCACGATTTTGCCGATGGGCGGGGGCGGAGTTGGTTGTGGCGGTGGGCCTGGCGGCTCTGGGGCCGGTTCGGGCACGACCGGTTCTGAGGGCGGCGGGGAAAGCTCCTCTTGGGCTCGCTCCGCGGCACTCGGCACTTCGGGCACAACTGGGGCCGTGGTAGCCGGCATGGCCGGTTCGGTGGTCGTCGACGGTGCGACGGGTGTGGGCATTGCCTCGGAGCCGAGGGCACTGGCCATGACCGTCGCCAGCTGTGTGGCGGTCTGGAGCTGCGCTTGCCCGGTCTGCTCCTGGTTGGCTGCTTCGCGGACCACCGGCCTGACGGCGTATTGCTGCATGACCTGCGCGGCTTGGGCAGGAGTGATCGACTGCACCGGTCCGGCTTGCGCAGGAGCGCCCTGATGGCCTGTCACAGTTAGGGAGGTGTTTGGGGTGAGGGTGAACGGCGAGCCTTGTAACGGGGTGATCACCGCATCTCCGGCCAGCACGATGAAGATGCACTGCGCCAGGTCTGGCCGGCACTGTGCGCTAATGGTGGTGCCACGTACCGCCGCCACCGCATTGGGGGTGCGGATCTGGATCTCATCGCCGGGGCGTAGCAGTTGCCGCGCCACATTGACGAGGATCGAGCCCGACGACAGCTCGTGAATCGACAGCGTCGCACCGCTCGGCAGCGTTTCTTCGCGCACCTCCAGGCGGCTGAGTTCGCGCACCGTTACGGTGCTCTTGCCGCCGAAGAGGATGCGGACCAACGATTGTTCTTGGGTATCGACGATATCGCGGACCTGCAGGCCGTCTTTGAAACGCAACGCCACTGGCGTGGCCAAGGCTGGCCGTGTCAAGTGCGCCACGCCTTGTAAGGCGGTGACAACGCCGACCGGTTCCTGGGGCCATGCCCGTTCGGCTCTCAGAAGGCTCACGGCGGCGAGGAGGCACAGCGCCAACGTTACGGGCCACCACGACTGTTGGTTCATGAATGCCCTCGTCAGGTCTAGACATGTGATCGGTCGCCCTGCAGCACTGGCATTGGTGGCAACATCTTAAACAGGATTTCGCTACAGATGCGACGGCGTTCGTGTTATAAATTGGCCTGATATAATGTATAGATTTATTACATCAGCAATCCACTGTCTAGGTCAAAATCTCCCCTACCGCGTTCACTAGTCCCTTACCGTTTCCTTGCAGGCGTGGCCTCGGGGCGCACAGAAGCCCCGGGCTGGGGCGGAGTCAACACCACCGGCGTCCAGCCACAGGCGGTTTTCGCCAGCTCCTGCTTGAGGAGGTTTTTTTGTTCCTCGGGAAGGCGGGCTTCATCGATCTTCTGGGCGAGCTTTTGCTGCGCACCACTCCCCCAACTCCAATGCAGGTTCTCCACATCCATCTCGATGAAGGTGAGGCGTTTGGTATCAGGATTCGATCCCAGTTGCCACGTGCAGCCGGTGGCGGTGTCGAGCAGGAAGACCCCGGCTTGTTGTCCGGCTGCGACCGACACCAGTTGAAACCGACCCACCGAGATGGGCGCTGATGGAGTCGATTGCGCCGCGGCGATGGTGAGACAACCCAAGGATACGCTGCAGAGTACCACGTAATGTACAATCATGCGTGTCACGATCATCCTCCCTGCTAGCCGTGATTGGGAATGCCGTGTTGACAGCCTTGGTAGAGCATAGGAAGATCTTCTCGTGATTGCAAGCTGCCCACTGATTGTCGTGCTGCGCTGTAGTGAATGGAGGACAGGATGCGACAACGTGGAGTCGTGATCTTCACCGGTTACCTCTGGCTTTATGCCGCAATATGGCTGATGGCTACTTACTCAATGGCGTCTGCGCAAGCGCCAACCGAGGCGGTGGTCTATGTGGATCGGGCCTTACTGGCGTATGAGGCCCAGCAGTACGAGCAAGCGCTGCACGAGTTGCAAGAGGCCCTGCGGCTCGACCCGGACAATCTTGAGGCGCTGTACTACCAGGGTTTAGTATATGTCGCGCTGGGCCGTCTCCCCGATGCCCAAGCCATCTGGGAGCGGGCATTGACGTTGCACCCCAACGATCTCGACATCGCCTATCAGCTTGGCACCCTGTACTTCGGCCAGAGACAGTATGACCAAGCCGCACCACTCTTGCAGCAGGTGTATGCGGCCGAACCCCGTCGGCTGAACCTGGGCTATTACCTGGGGTTTCTGGCGTATCGGGAGAAGCAGTACCGTCGTGCCTTGGAGTACTTGCGCGCCAATGTCCCGAGCGATGAGAACTATGCCCAACTGACGCGATTCTATGCGGGGCTAGCCTTGGGTGCCCTCGGACTGCCGCACGAGGCGCGCGCCGAAATCGAGGAAGCGCTGCAGCTTCAACCGCTTTCCCCGCTGACCATTCCGGCGCAACGCTTCGGTGAAGCGCTGACACGGGCGGCGGAGCGGGAGCGTCGCTTCCGCGGCGAACTCCGTGTCGGGTTGTTCTACGACTCAAACGTACCTGTCGTGCCGAATGCCAGCAGCGATCTGGTGGCGGTGATCTTGCGGCAAGACCAGAAACGACGCGGCAGCGAGGGAGAATTAGGGGCGCTGACGCTGGCCTATACCTGGCTGAAGACTCTCGACTGGGAAGGCACGGTGTCCTATCGCTTTTTGCAGACCTACAACAACCGGTTGCCGAACTTCAATGTCCAGGACCATACTCCGACGCTTGGCATCACCTATCGCGGGTTGCTGCGCGACATGCCGTATTTCGCCAGGCTGCAATTGGCCTATGACTTCATCACCCTGGGCGACCGCAAGTTCACGCAACGATGGATCTTGAATCCTTCCCTGAGTCTGTACGAAGACGCCGGCAACCTGACCACTTTGGTGGTGGGCTTGCAGGTGAAGGACTTCTTCGACGACCACAACCTCGCGGCCGAGGAAGTTCGCGATGGCATCAATTACAGCGTGGGCCCCGTACATTTCCTCCTCTTTGAGGAGGGCCGGCATTACATTAAAACCGGGTACCAGTTCGATTACGACGCGACGGAGGGGGACAATTGGCGCTACGCCGGCCATCATTTTCTCTTCGGCGCTCAATATACCCTGCCGTGGGGCGGTGTGCGCCTGCGTTATGATCTCGACTTCCACCTGCGGTTTCATACCCACCGGCATAGTCTCCTGCCGGTGACCGCCCCCGGCACTGTGCATCGGCGCGACCGCGAAGCGATCCACCTGTTTAGCATCGCCAAAGATGTAGAGTGGCGTGCGCAGCCGCTCACCATCGCCTTGGAATACCTGATCGACGACAACTACTCCAACCTCGATGCCTATGACTATGATCGCCAGGTCGTGACCACGAGTCTGACGTGGCGGTTTTGAACAGGACAGCGGACCACATAGACAACCGCAGATGATGACGTAGACGAGAAGTTATGCCACTGCAAGGCACAGAGCGGGCGCGGGATCGTCACAGGGCAAGACTAGCGACGAAATGGCCTTCGACAGGAGTACCACGGGGGCATGGCTTGATCTTCGTTCTGGAAACGTCACGTATTGCAAGGGCTGTGGGGCGACTGCACTGCTCGCGCTCTGGTAATTGCCGCGAAGTCGGTCTGGATGCTGGTGCCGTGATCGGCGCCATGACAGCACATCAGCCGAAGCTTCACTGCCGCGGCCGGCCATGCGATTCCGGAACATCGCCGGCCGATTCACCGGTCGCGTCGAACATCCCGTCCACCGTATAGAGCAGCACCGGTGTCTCGCGCCCTACCACGTTGACGCGCTGCAGAGGCTTCAAGGCGATGGCATCCCCTAGCTCGGCGGCGGTGAATTCGCTCAGCAACAGCGGAATCCCCAGGGCTTTGGTCAGCCCCTCCAGACGCGACGCCAGGTTAACAACATCGCCGATGGCGGTGAAGTCGGAGCGGACCTCCGAGCCGATGCTGCCGACCACTGCCTCCCCGGAATTGAGGCCCACCCCCACCTTGAGAGAACGGCCCAAGATGGCCCACCATCTGGCGCTGAGAGCGTCGGCCATCCGGACGATCTCCAGCCCAGCCCGCACCGCGCGTAAGGCATCGTCCGGGTGGGATTTCGGTGCGCCGAAGATCGCCATGATGGCATCGCCCATGAACTTGTCCACCGTACCGCCGTGTTTGAAGACGATCTCCGTAGCCTGGGCGAGAAAGGCGCTCAGAAACGTCACCACCTGCTCGGGAGCGATGCGCTCGGAGAGGCTGGTGAAGCCGCGGATGTCGGAAAACAGCACGGTGATGTGGCGCCGTCTGCCACCAAGCGCCAGGCCATCGCGGTTCTCCAAGAGTTCCTCGACGACATCCGGCGAGACATAGCGCCCGAAAATCGCCCGTAGCCGCATGCGCTCGCGCTGCTCCCGCACATAGTGATCCAGGGTCATGCCCGCGTACGGCACGACAATCCCCAGCCAGGAAGGGATCAGGGGAATCCAGAGCTGCGCATAGGCGAAGAGCCACAGGGTGGCGAGACCATACCCACCTGCCAAGCCCATGATCACGGCGAAGGCGCGCAGCGGTTTCGACCTGTGCGCGCTCCAGACGGTGATGGCTGCCAGTAGCGCGTACAGCGCCGCATAACGCCAGCCGGCGAAGGGCACGATCGCATCGTCGGCCGCCAAAGTCTCGACGATATTGGCCTGGATCTCCACGCCGGAGGTGGGCTGACTGGCGCTGTAGGGCGTCGGATACAGATCATGTAGACTGGCCGCCAAGGCGCCCACGAGGACGATTTTCCCCCGGAACACCGCGGGCTCGATCTCACCCCGCAGGACGCGGTAATACGGCACAACGGGATACGTCCGCGCTGGACCGCGGAAATTGATGTAGTACGTCGGCGGGTACAAAGCTGCCCCTGCTTCCGCCACGGCGCTGACGTCGGCCATGGCGCGGCGATAGATCTGGTAGGCGAACGCCGGGTACAGACGACCCTGGAACCACAGGCCCAGCGGGGCGCTGCGCACCACGCCGTCCTCATCGGCAAACAAATTGACCGGGCCATAGCCCAGGGCCTGTTCTCGTAGGAGCGGGATCGGCAGGTTCATGGTCGTTCTCGGCCCAAAGGCGCTGGGCACGCTGGTATACTCCGCCGCCAGGATGACATTGCCCGCAGCGCCGATGGCCTCGGCAAAGGCGGCGTCCTCGGCGGCATCCGGCTTGGGCTCCGTGAACAGGATATCGACGGCGATCAGCTTGGCCTGGCTGGCGGCCAGGGTCCGAATCAGTTCCGCATGCAGGGTCCGCGACCACGGCCAGGGAAGGCTGAGTTCATCGAAGGAATCCTGATCGATGCTGACGATGACGATTGGCAATTGCGGCGCTATGGGGCCGCGCAAGCGAAAGCGCGCATCCAGGCTTCTGAGCTCCAGGATCGCGAGCCAGCCCTGCCGATATGCCATGAACACCAGGATGGCCAGCCCCACGCCGATGAGCATGGGGCGGAGAATGGGTCTGCTGCGCATGCCCTCACCTGATAGACGAATCCCTCTGACGATGAGAGAACCAGACCTCTCATCGAGACTGTGCACGGCAATATCTTAGGGAGCCATCTCTGGCGGCGTCAACTCTTTTCATCCGCCTGGTTGGCTTCGCGTCTGGGAATAGTGTACGATAGGTGCCATTGTCCGCAGCCGCTTAGGTACACTCCCCCCGTTGACATTGACCAAGGAGGAAGCCATGGCAGACGGAGCCGATCTATTCGACATCATCCGCACCACACGGGCCATGCGCCGGCTGAAGCCCGATCCTGTGCCCGACGAACTGATCCACCAGATCCTCGAGGCGGGCGTCTGCGCCGCCAGCGGTGGCAACCGCCAGCACTGGCGCTTTCTGGTCATCAAGGACCGCGCCATCAAGGAGCAGGTGCAACGGTATTATAAGCGCGCCCTGGACGAGGTGGTGGGACCGCGTTATCGCAACAGCGAGCCGCCGCCAGGGGTCACTCGAGAGCAGTACAACCGTCAGCACGATGCCGTGACCTATCTGACCGAGCATTTTCACGAAGCCCCGGTGTGGATCGTCGCCTGTTTGGATGAAGGCCAACAGACCCCGACGCGGAGCTCCGGTGCCTCGATCTATCCCGCCGTGCAGAACATGCTCCTGGCCGCCCGCGCCCTGGGGCTGGGGGCTACCTTAACCACGCGGCACTTGCTCTATGAAAAAGAGGTGGAAGCCATCTTGGGGCTACCACCGGGGGTGCGCTCTTACGCCATTCTGCCCATCGGCTATCCCTTGGGGCGCTTTGGACCGGTGCGCCGCGCCCCGCTTAAAGAGATCGTCTATCTCGACCATTGGGGGCAACCGTATCCCGGGCTGGCCTAAGATCTGTGGGAGGACCATCACCCGCCACATGCCGGGCAGGCGGCTTTCGCACAGCCGCATGGCCGATTGACTGCTGACCCGCCTTCGGCGGCGCTCGTCTTCAACGGCGTGGCCGCCCAGTTGCGCAGTGGACGGATGCTGACGCACGAGGTGAAGCCAACGTGCAAGGATGGAGGGATCTTCATGGAGACTCGGAAGCTCGGACGCACCGGACTCGACGTGTCTGTCATCGGCTTTGGCGCCATGACGATCGGCGGCATCTTTGGCCCCGTCGATGATGCCGTCAGTATCCAGGCGCTGCATGCGGCCGTCGACGCGGGCATCCGCTTTATCGACACCTCAGATGCCTATGGCGCTGGACACAGCGAGCGCGTCATCGGGCGGTTTTTGCGAGAGCGCAGCGATCGCGACCGTCTGATCATCTGCACCAAGGGCGGCAATAACATGGAAACGGGGGCGCGGAACTTCGCCCCTGACTACATTCGCGGCTGTCTCGAAGGCAGCCTCAAACGTCTAGGGATCGAGGCCATCGACCTCTACCTGTTGCACAATCCGTCGCTGGAGAACTTGCGCGCGGGGGACAGCTTCGAAGTCCTCGAAAAGACTCAAGCCGAAGGCAAGATCAAGCACTGGGGGGTATCGCTGAACACCATACCGGAGTGTGAGTTCGCCATCGCCTGCGGCCAACCGGCGGTCTTACAGATGGAGTACAACCTCTTGGAGCGGGAGGCCGAAGGGGTATTCGCCAAGGCCCATGCGGCGGGCGTGGGCGTCATCTCGCGGGTGCCGCTTAAGCGCGGTCTGCTGTCGGGGCGCTTCGACGAACACACGACCTTCGCCGAAGGCGATCGTCGCCGCAACATTCTGGCGCCCGACAAGTTGCCCGCCATGGTGGCGAAGGTGAGGCGCATCTCCGAGATCGTCGCAGACTACGGCCGACCGCTGGCGGAGGTGGCGGTGCGGTTCTGTGTCTCAAACCCGCACGTCAGCGTCACCATTCCCGGCATCCGCACGCCGGAACAGGCCCGAGCCAACGCCGCCGCTGGCGAGCCGTTACCCACCGCGGTCCTGGAAAAACTGCGCCAGCTCGTCTAGCCAGGAGTTCGGCATGCAACGCCATGAGGTTTATGAGATGCTGGTGCGGCTTGCCAGGCGCCCAGCCCATGCAGGGCGTCGATGCTGTGTTTTTCTGACGGCCGCGGCGGCGCCTCCTGCCTGCATCGAGACCATGTATGGCCAGCGCTGGAGAAGGGCGATGCTGACGGGGGTTAGTGTCGTCCTCCTGGCCGTCGGTCCAGCCTTGTCAGCGGGGGAGAAAAAATCACCCGTCGACTCATCTGCCGAGGGCGAAGCGACGGCGGAACCTGAAGCCGCGCCGTCGCCGTTGGATCTGGACGCTCTGGAACAGAGTTTACGGGAGACGAATGCCATCGGGTTCTTCACAAAACTGGCACTGGCAAGCCAGATCAATACCTTATTGGACACGTTTCGTGATCTTCATAACTTAGCAGACACGTCGCTGCCACGCGCGCGACTGGAGAGATGGCGCTGGCCCCAGGGCAGCCAACCATCCGGCCTCATCGCGGATCAACCACACGGTTTCCCAGCCGCCGTCAGCCGTCTGCTCGGGAACATAGAGCCCCTTGCCGAGAGGGGCTTCTTGTAAGTGTGTCAGAGCATCGGTCAAGGGTGTATCAGGGGTCATGCGCCTGCCTTCTCAAGCCCCCAAGCGGCCTTGCTGGTTAATCGAACGCCACATAAACGTTCTTCACCTGCGTGTAATGGGCCAGGGCTTCAAGCCCTTTTTCACGGCCGAAGCCGCTCTTCTTATAGCCGCCGAAGGGGGCCGCCACGCCGCCGCCGAAGTAGTTGTTGATGAAGATCTGGCCGGCTTTGATGCGGGCGGCCAGCGAGTGCGCCTTACCGATGTCTCGCGTCCAGATGCCGGCCACGAGCCCGTACGGGTTGTCGTTGGCGATATCGAGCGCTTCTTCGGGTCCGCGGAACGTCAGGATCGTCAATACCGGACCGAAGATCTCCTCCTGCGCCACGCGCATGGAGTTTTGGACGTCGTCGAACAGCGTCGGGCGTACAAAAAAGCCGCGCCTGAGCTCTCCCTCCTCGGCGCGGGTGCCGCCGGTCACCACCCGGGCGCCCTCCCTCTGGCCGATCTCCAGGTAACTCAGCACGCGTTCGAGCTGCTCCTCCGAAATGATCGGCCCCAGGTCGGGGTCGTTCAACCCATGGCCCAGGCGCAGTTGCTCGGTCCGCTCCGCCAAGGCAGAGACGAAGCGGTCATGCATCGATTCTTCCAGCAGCAGACGCGAGCCGGCCGAACAGGTTTGGCCGGCATTCTGGAAGATGGCCTGCATGGCGCCTTTGATGGCGGGCTCCAGATCGGCATCGGCGAACACGATGTTGGGCGATTTACCACCGAGCTCCAGGGTGACGGGCACGACGTTCTCGGCCGCCATCTGCATGACGCGCGTGCCGGTCTCTACCGAGCCGGTGAAGGTGAGCTGGTGGATGCCGGGGTGCTTCGCCAGGGCGGCGCCGGCATCGGGGCCGAACCCCGGGACGACGTTCAACACACCGGGAGGCAGCCCGACCTCCAGCGCTAGCTCTCCCAGGGCCAGCGCCGTGAGCGGTGTCTGTTCCGCCGGCTTATGCACCACTGTGTTGCCGGCCGCCAACGCCGGGGCGATGCCGCGGGTCGCTACCGCCAGGGGGTAGTTCCATGGCGTAATGTGGGCCGTGACGCCGATGGGCTCACGCACGGTGTAATTCAGGGCCCCTCGGCCCATCGGCACGGTGTGGCCATAGAGCTTGTCCGCCACGCCGGCGTAAAATTCGAAGTACTGCGCCGAGCTCTCCATGTCCTGTCGGGCCTGGCGTAGCGGTTTGCCACAGTCGAGGCTTTCCATGGTGGCCAAGTCCTCGGCGCGATGGCGGATGAGTTCGGCGATGCGATACAACGTCTGGGCGCGCTTGCGGGGGTGCTCTGCGGCCCACCAGCTATGGTCGAGGGCATGCTGGGCAGCGCCGACAGCCTGTTGGATATCTTCTTCATAGCCTCGTGCGACCTCGGCCAATACTTCACCGTTGCCTGGGTCGATGGTGGGAAGGGTCTCGTCGCGCGCCCCCGTTGTCCATTCGCCGCCGATCAACATGTTGCGGCGCCCGTAACGCATTATCATCCCTCCTTTCATGCTGCTGCCGCCTATTATGAGCCCCGCCAGAGATCGCCGGCTTTACCTCCCGCCGCAATCCCGGCTTTTGGAGGCCATCAGGACAGACCTGACGCGACATCTCAGAGCCACGTCAGGGTGACGGCTGATCAGAGGCCGCATCAGACTTCACGTACCAGCTTATATTTTGACGTATTTCTGCCACTCCTCGAGCTGACGCTCGGCCTCCTCTTTGCTGAGCCCGTGCTTCTCCTGGATCTTGCCGACGAGCTTATTGCGGTTGCCCGCGATGACATCGAGTTCGTCGTCGGTCAAGTGCCCCCATTGCTCTTTCACCTGACCTCGGTATCGCTGCCATTGCCCTTCGATCTGGTCCCAGTTCATGCGATACCTCCTTCCCTACGCCGCCTCTCTGAGGGAGGTGTTTCGTCCCCTCTCCCCTTGGGTGAGGGAAAGGGAGCACAGCCCTCGGGTCAGGGTCATGTCGGATAAAAGCTACCTTGTGAGCCATCGCGAAGGAGGGGCCATGTACCCCCCTTGTCAGGCTACATCGGGAGAGGAAATGTTTGGTCTTCCACCGCCTCAGAATGATATGTGTGTAAGCGCATCCTCTCAGAGTGAGAGCCTTTGCCCTAGATCGTCTCGAGCGACTGGCGCGCCAGGCCGGCGATATCACGGCGAGTGTGCTTACCGCGGTCGCCCTACGGCGTGCAGGTCCCTCCCTACCAAGGGCAAAATCGGTGCCATAGGACAACGGCGGCAGCGCGGAGCGCATGCGAGTGAGGGGATCACAAGGACCGAACCGTCCTTGCCGATGCGGTCGACCTCCCGTATAATGCCTTGAGTCCTGGGTTCACAGATGAGGTGAGATCGTGGCCACACCGATGCGAGTGATACTTCTTGGCACGGGGTCAGCGCTTCCCACGCCTGAACGCCGTACATCAGCGACGGCGGTGTTGTTCGAAGGGGAGATGGTGCTCTTCGATTGCGGCGAGGGCACTCAACTGCAACTCCGCCGGGCGGGGTTACGGCACGGCCGACTCAGCCGTATCTTCATCAGCCATATGCACGGCGATCACGTCATCGGCATCATGGGGCTGTTGATGACGATGGAACTCTCCGGGCGTGAGCGCCCGATCGAGTTGTACGGCCCGCCGGCCCTGGCCGAATACGTCACCACGTCGGCTCGTCTGCTGAGCACCGGCTTTAGCTATCCCATCATCTTCCATGAGGCGCGGCCGGGGGTGATTTGCGAGGCTGAGATGTATGTGGTCGAATGCCTGCCCCTCGACCACCGCATCTTGACTTACGGCTATGCCTTTCAAGAGCGGGACAAACCGGGCACGTTCGATGTTGCTCGGGCGGAGGCTTTGGGCATCCCGAAAGGGCCGCTCTACGGCCGATTGCAGAGGGGACAAGCGATCGAGCTGCCTGGCGGTCGAACGGTCCATCCGCACGATGTCTTGGGCCCGCCGAAGCGCGGCCGGCGCATCGCCTATTGTCTGGATACACGCCCCTGTCCGCAAGCGGCCGAACTGGCGCGCGACGCCGACCTCCTGATCTATGACAGCACGTTGGCGGCTGGAGCCGAACAGGAGGCGGCCGAGAAGGGACACTCAACCTCGCGGCAAGCGGCGGTGTTAGCCAAGGAGGCGGGTGCCAGGCGCTTGGTGCTGACGCATATCAGCTCGCGCTATCCCGACGCACGCGCTCTGCTGACCGGCCTGGATGGCCTGCATGACGATGTAGCGGTGGGGCGCGATTTGATGGAACTCTCAGTGTGATGGAGGAACGCAGATGAGCTGGGAACTGTTGGTGGTAGTCGGTGTCGCCGTGCTCTGGGGGGTGGCCAGATATTTTGGCCTCTTCGGCGCGGGCAGCTCTTGAAGCTTCACCCCACGGTCCCGTCGGGATCAGTAGAGTAAGGTCAATGGCAGGCAATGGCCGCCGCCACACCCCGAAGGCGCAGGCGGTAACCCCCGCGAGTTTCTACACAGCCGTGTACCGGCTGGTCGCGCGCATTCCACCCGGCAAGGTCGCGACGTATGGACAAATCGCCCGACTGCTGGGGCATCCCAGCGCCGCTCGGGCGGTGGGCTATGCCCTGCATGCGTTGCCCGCTAGCTCCGACATCCCATGGCAACGAGTAATCAATGCCGCGGGACGCATCAGTTCGCGCTGCCATCCACACGCCGAATCCATTCAACGTGCCTTGCTGGAAGCCGAAGGCGTCCGCTTCAACGCCGCCGATGCGGTCGATTTACGACGCTTTCGCTGGGCCGGACCGTCAGCGGAAGAGACCGGCCGTAACCACGAAGCGACCGAGCAACAGGACGCCGACCAGCACCAGGATCATGGCGACATACAACCGCAGCATGCGGGCGTTCAGACGCCGGGCCACCATCGGCCCCAGTTGCCCCCCCACGACCACGGCGGGGCCGGCGAACAGCATCGCCCCCAGCAGCGTCGTGCGCTGCTCGCCGAGAGCCGCCAGAAACGCCCCGTGCAGGCGCACCAGCGCCGCCGCCAAACTCGTCACGAAAATCACCAGCACCGTTGATCCGACCGCCTCGGCCGTCGAGTAAGGCTTGCGATTGGCCAGCAGGCGCGGCAGCATCAGTTCTCCCAATCCGACGGCGATCAAACCCAACAAGATGCCCCCGACCAGGGCAACCCCTCGCTCTCCGGGAAAGGGCTCTGAGATAGCCTTCTCCCCCTCTCCCCTAGGACCCGTAAGTGAAGATGGGGAGCGCGGCCGCCACACCAAGTATCGCAGCATGCGGACGCCGCAGCCGAAGACAAAGACACCGAACAGCAGGATCAGCCAGGAGACATCGATTGTGGGCGAGAGGTAGCCCCCGACGAGCGCGGCGGGCACGGTGAACGGCAGGTAGTGCCCGATGACGCGGCGACTGAGGGTACCCTGGCGCAGATTGCGCACCACGCCGCTGCCGTAACCACACAGCATGGTCGCCAATGTCATCCAGAAGGCGAGCGGCGGGTCAAACTTAGCCCAGAGCAAGTACACCGGCACCCAGAAGTTACCGGCCGAGACACCACTGGACATGGCCAGCACCGCGATACTCAACCCCATCGGCAACAGGTACCAATAGTCGAGACTCATACGATTTCTGCCCGCGAGAGTTTCTGCGACACTCTTTCTTAGCGGTTTGAGACCATCATGGGCACGAGGGAACTCCATTCTGATCCGTCTTCGTCTGTGCCGACACCTTGGCAACTGCGCGGCGAGCGCCAGATAATGCCGATGCCTTCCTATGCCGGGTAGGGTGCGGAAGCTGGGGCAGAGCGCCGTGAGTGCCACCAGATTTCGCTCAGGTTAGCGCTCGGCCCAACCAGAAAGAGCGCGTATAAAGGCGCATAGACGCTTTCGTTAAGCCGCAGAATCATCTCGACCAACGCGACCAGAAACGCCACGACACATTGCCCCCATGTCGTCTGCACGGTGGTCTTCGGATCGGTGATCATGAAGAAGATGAAGAGCTGATACATCGGCCCGGTGATCGGGGCGACCTCCGCCAAGAAGGGATGGCCGGTGATCCAACTGCGCACCCAGGCAAACAGCAAGAACGACAGCACGTACGTGGCACAGATGTGAAACCGCTTCACCTGCCAAATGATGATCGAGCCTAAGATCCAGATGATGACCATGGGCAGCAGATAATTGCCCCATTGGATGCTCAGGACGGCGACTGTGTCGGGCACCAGCAACAGCATCACGCAAATGCCGAAGTTCGATGGATTCCAAAGGTGGCGGTCCTTGACCCGCAGCACATATTTCGAGGTGATCGATAGCGTACTGCCCAGTGCATAAGGCCAGAACGCTGGCGAGCGCACCAAAATCCCGACGCTGATCCCCGAGACATAGGCGCTGGCCAGATGCGGCCACTGCCCCCAGAACAGCCGCCCTACGATGAGCTCGATGACCAGTGCAGTGACAATCGCCAGCCCGGTCCGCGAATAGCTTTCCAACATGCCAAACGACCATTGCCCTGCGGCCAGGATGCAGGTGATGAGCAGGGGAGCGAGATAGCGCTTATCGAGACTAAACCGACGCGCCTCAACAGATGGCGAGGGGGTCGCCGTGGCCGAGGCGGGGGTGGTCGACACACCGAGATCCGAATTCATACCGGCTCCTTTACCCGATGCAGCTGGCCGACCTGAGGCGCTGTGAGGGTCTGTATCTTACCAGACGGCCAACGAATGACCGCCTTCTCGATGTGCGGTTGTTTGCCCAGGCCGAAGTGCAGGCGGCGCTGATTCTGCGCCGCGAACCCGCAGCCGCCCGACACCTCTTGCACGTGCTCTTGGCCATTCCAGACCAGACGCACCTGCGCGCCGATGGCGCTACGGTTGCTGATACGGCCTTCCAGTTCGAAGGCGATCCACTGGTGCTCCGACGCGACGGTGTTCCTGTACAGCAGTAACGGCCCTTTTTGGTTGGCGACCACCACATCCAGCACACCGCGATTCCACAGATCGGCGAACGCCACGGCGCGGCCGTCGTACGTGTCGGTTACCCCAACCACCGGCGCGACGTCAAAAAATCGTCCGGCGCCATCGTTGATCCAGACGCGTTTCCGCTGATAACCCGACAGACTGCGGCCTTCCATCGGCGGCCAGTTCTTGGCATCGGAGATGATGGCGGTGTTGCCGCCGGCCACCTTGGAAAAATCGTACCAGTAGCTTCGCTGTCGATCCGCCGAGATATAGCCGTTGGTCAGATAGAGATCGAGGTAGCCATCGTTGTTCAGGTCGCCGAATTGCGCACCCCAACTCCAGCCGCCGAGTTCGACGCCCATGCTGCGCGCCAGATTATCATACTTGAGGTCCTCCCCTGCCGTTCCGGCCCGCGGCACCCAGAGGTTGTTCCCTTGCAGGAGGATGCCCTCTTCGGAGATATTGGTGACATAAATGGCGAACTGCCCCTGATTGAAGATGTCGCCGACGGCTGCGTTCATGCCACTCTTGGGCGCAAATCCCACGCCGGTTTGCTTGCCAACTTCGCGGAACTGTTTGCCGCCGTCGTTGAAATACAGCTCGGAAACGCCGTAATCGTTGGCGATGAACAGATCAGGATATCCGGTCCCGCGCAGGTCGGCCGCCGCCGCGGCCAAGGCCCAACGTCGGCTCGTGATGCCCAGTTTTGCCGTCACATCTTCGAACGTACCGTCGCCGCGGTTGCGCAGCAGGTACTTCCGCCCACCGTTTTGCGCGTACTCGAAGCTCTCCGGCATGATCTTGGTGGTCGTCAGCTTCCAGAGATTGACGTCCTCCGCATAATAGCCGCCGATGAACAGATCCAGGAAGCCGTCACGGTCATAATCCAGCCAGATCGCGGTGCCGGCATTGATCCAGCCCGGCAGCCCGGCGTGCTCGGTCACGCGCACAAAGCGGCGCCCCGCCTCGTTGCGGAACAACTCAGGGCGCCCCCACTTGTACAAGAAGAGGTCTTCATACCCATCGTTATCGTAATCGCCCCAGACCGCGCCCATGGACACGCCCGTGCCCACTTGATTGACATCGGCGACCCCCATGTCCGCCGCCATGTCCCGAAAGCTCCCATCGCCCAAGTTGCGGTACAGGCGGTTGCGACTGCCCTCGCGGCTGTTCGTGACATAGATGTCCAGCCAGCCGTCGCGATCGACATCGACGATGGAGACGGCGGCGCCCATCGATGCCATCTGCGGCATGATGTGGTCGAGCTGGGGATCGAAGCTGGGGGCTTGGTGGGTAAACTCAATACCCGCCGCTCTGGCCACCTCCTGCACATAGAAGCCGTAGCGCGCCAGCACCGCGGCAGACTCGGCGGAGGCACTGGGTGTCGCCTGGCGTTCAGAGGCATATTTGAGCACCACGGGCATGGCCAGCAACGCGGCAAAGACAGCCCCCAAAAGAATGCGTAGAACGGCCTTTTTCATGCCTACCTCCTCCAATGCCACGCCTTCGACCGCTCACCGCGTCCGCAACGCCTCCTGGAAGGGCTGTGGAGTGATGTAACGCGTGTGATAGCGCTGCCAATCCTGGGGATGACGGCGATACACCGGATCGTCCTCCAGTGCTCCCGGCGGCGTGGTGTAGCCCGGCTGATCATGGGCGGGTAAGGGCAGGACGGTCTTGGAAAATGTCGTATTGTAATCGCCATCCTTGTTCCACCCATCGCCGATCAAGACGAAATCGCGCCGCCATCCGGCGGGCGGGGGCGGAAGCGCCACAAAGCGCAAGACCAACTCATCGCCAGCGTTCATGATGACGTAACGATCGTCGACGGCTTCTAAAAGCTCGCGCACGTCGCCAAAGCGTGTGTAATAGCCGATGAGGTCGCGCCAGCGCGGGGCTGTGCCTTCTAAGGCGTGGTACTGCGGCACTTCCGGCGATGAACGATCGGCAGCTTCGACAACGGAGAAGCCACGGTAGCGCAGCTCAGCCGTATGCGGGATTAGGCGCTGGGTCTTGAGTTCGGTCTCGGGCAAGCCCGGCGCCCAGGCCAGTGCATCCCAATAGATCTCCATATTCGTCCGCAATCGCAGCAGGCGGGGTACGCCCGTCCGCCATAGACCCTGTAAATCGATCAAGATGGTCTTCGTTTTGCCGGCCGGAAACCCCAGATCCGATCTCGCCACCACCCAGCCACCCCGGCCGTCCGGTACCTCCAGTTGCAAGCCCTGCGGCGGGGTGTGCCGTCCTTGGCTGATGGCGAGGTTGATCGAGCTATCGGTAGGGCGGATCCAGCCCGAGGCAATCAACCAGAGCGGCCCGCTTGCCGGCACATCGGCGCCGAGATCGAGTTCGACATAGTGCTCGCGCGTCACGCCCTGATAGGTTCCCCGTCCGAAACTGTCGAGATACCGCCCATCGCGTGTCCGCACTAGATCGGTGACCTCCCGCCCCTGATCATCCCAGGCGCGAGCCACCGGCCGCGGCGGTGCGGTCGGATACACCGTGAGTGCGGGGGGTGGTACGGCGAAGCGCTCGTCGACGTAGATCTCCATCTCCGCTGGGTGGTCCACCACCAGCAAGGCGATATGATCGAAAAAGTGCGTCTCCCACAGCTCTGCGGTGATGCGCAAGTCATAGACGCCGTCTCGGGGCGTGAGTTGGTCGCCACGGATCTTTACCCAGTCCTCCGTCATCAGCACGCCCGCCGTATCCTGGGCATTGATGCGCAGCCCCAGCGGCGAGCGCCACATGAAGTCTGTGATGAAACGCAGCATTTCGCCGTCGTAGGCAAACAGCCAGGGGCACGATCCCTTCAAGCGTTGCCGGGCCGACACCACCTGATTGGCTTGCAGGTCGAACTCCGCCTGCACGTCGCCGTTAGGCCAGGTGATGCGTGCCACATCGGCGGTGCGCTGGTCTCCCAATCCGAAATGGAGCGCTGGCCCGGCAATGACTTGTTTCTGAAACAACAGACCGGCGCGGACTTCGACCTCTCCCCCCACCCCAAAGCTGTTGATGCGTCCGTCTCCCGGCACATGCACGGCACGCGGCCGCAGCGTCAGCCAGAAGTAATCCTTCCTGCCCTGATTGACCAGACGCAGCGGCTCCCCTACCTCCGACAGGCCTATCAAATCGAGCTTGCCATCGCCGGTTAGGTCTGCGACGGCGAACATACGCCCAGGCAAGGGTTTGTCTAGCGATCGAAAGGCGCCCTGGGTGTCGCTGAGCCAGACCTGTCCTCCCGACGGAATCGATGCGATCAGGTCAAGGCCGCCATTGTTGTCCACATCCGCCACCAGCAGACGTGGCGTAGCCACCGCCACCTTGGCGGGGAAGTTGGGCCACTGGGCAAGTTCCACCATGTGCCACGCTTGCCCTTCAGCCGTCTGCGACAGGCGTTGCAGCCTCCCATCGCTCTGCAGCACCACGAGATCCAGCACGCTATCGCTGTTCAAATCCGCCAGCGCCATCGCCAGGACGGTTCCCAATGCCTGCGGCAATGGGCGGGCCGCGAATCGCGCGGCGCGTTGGTTGGCATATACGTGTAACGCCCCTGTGGCGTCGAGCAGGACGGCGTCAGGAACACCGTCGGCATCCACATCTCCCCAGACGAAGGCGCGTAGCCCGGCGACCCCATCGAACAGGTGGAGCGGCGTAAAGGTGTCGTCTCCATTATTCCTGACGACGAGCGGCGGTCCCTGCGCGGTGCCAACCAGCAAGTCGAGGTCGCCGTCCAAATCGACGTCCGCGGTCCACACGCCGGTATAGGGGGCATGCGTTACCGCCTCGGGCAGCGCCATGTGGGCGGTCATATCGGTAAACACGCCGGCATCGTCCTGGCGAAACAGCGACAGTCCAGCCGCCCCTGCGAGCGCCAGATCCAGCTTGAAATCGTTATTAAAATCCACGCCGACGATGCCGTGTTGCCAGGGCGGCAGCCCCTCGGTCCCTCCAGGGAACCTGAGCACCGCGGCCTCGCCGATGCGCACGCCGTCTCCATCGGCCAGTATGACCGTTGGCGATTCCTCGCCGTCCAGCGCCATGGCGTTGATCCATGCCCACGGCCCGCCGTCCACAGCAAACGGTTCTATGGCGAACGTCAGGGCATCATCTGGCGCCGCAGGACCGGCATGTGGAGACGGCAGTCGGAGAAAGCGCCAGACCACTTCGCCCTCCTGCCCCACGGGCGTTTGGATGGCAGCACGGTGACGACGGTAGGTCGCATCGCGCATGAGCACATTCTGTAGCAGCATCGCCTGTTGCGCCGTGCGCTGCGGATTGGCCTGCGCGGCGACCGCCTGTAAGGTGCGCAGGTGCTCTTGTGCGACGGATGGCCAGCCGCTCGTGTGTTCCTGCAGGCGGGCGATCATCTGCAGCGACGTCTCCATGTCGCCGCGTTTGGCCGCGACACGGGCCAGTTCAAGCCACACCGCTTGGTTGTCGGGCTGGATCTCGAGGAGGCGTGTGAGTGTGTGCTGGACCTCTGCCAGGCTTTGCTCGCCGCCCTGTTGCTCGATCAGTTGCGCCAGGGCATATGCCGCCTTCAGGTTGTGCGGGTCCAAGGCCACCGCCTGCTGCAGATAAGTTCTAGCGCTCTCCAGCCGCCCGCGGAGGCCCTCCAACAGTCCTGACAAGGCTTGAACCTGGCCGCTGTCAGGAGCCAACGCGCGCGCTTTTTGCATCCGTTCATCCGCCAAGTCGAAGTCCATGCGACGCAACGCCAGCAGCCCAAGGTTGGCCCAAGCGGCGGGCTCTTGTGGCACGAGCTGGGCGACACGCAGCAGCTTTTCTTCGGCAATGACCTCAGCGCCGACCAGGATCGCCGCTAAACCGGTATGAAATGCCGCCACCGCGTCACGGTAGGTCTTGGAGGATGGATCGGGGAGCTCATCGCTGCCGCGGCGGACGTATAGACCTGCACCAAACCCCACGAGGATCAGTAGCACGAGAACAGCTAAGCGACGCCATGATAACCTGGGCACTCTTGCCATCTTCACCCCTCTCTGGCCGGGGCATGGGCCACAACGGCGTGGTTATCCAGCGATCAAATGGGGGCTTGTGGCGCGATGGTCTACGCTCATGCCGCTCCCGCCTGGCGCAAGGCTTCGGCTTTGCGGGCTTCCTTGGCGGCGACGGCCTCGGCGCGGGCCAGAATGCGACGCGCCTTCTCGGCGATCGGGATGTCGATCATGCGGCCGTCGACGGCGACAGAGGCCGTGCCCCGCGCCACACCCTCTTCGAAGGCAGCGAGCACTCGGCGTGACCACTCCACTTTCTCCGGTAAGGGGGCATACGCCTGGTTGCAGATCGGCACCTGCGCCGGATGGATCAAACCAGCGCCCCTGAAGCCCACGCGGTAAGCCTCGCTGGCGCTGCGCGCCAACCCTTCCAAATCGGCATAATCGGCCAGCGTGCCCATGAGCCCCATCGGCTGCACGCCGGCCGCATTGGCCACGATGACCATGCGCAATTTGACGTACAAAAACTCTTTGCCTTCCACTGTGGACTCGATGCCTAAATCGAGGGCAAGATCCTCCGGGCCGGCGCCGATGGAGGCAATACGTGGGCTGGCCTTGGCGATCTCCTCGGCGCGCAGCACGCCGGTTGCCGTTTCGACGGAGACCGCAAACTGCACCGTCCCAGCAGGGATAGCGCGCCGTTGCTCCCAATAGCCCACGAGCTCGTCCAACATGTGTAGTTCGGCGGCGCTTTCCGCTTTGGGCACGGCGATGCCGGTGAGGCCGGGATGGATGGCGGCGTCCAAATCCTCCATCATCATCTCCACCGGCTTGTTGATGCGCACGAAGACATCTGCCCCACCGCGGGCGGCCATGGGAATGGCAGCTTTGACCATGGTGCGGGCACGTCCCTTCTCGGCCGGGGGTACGGAGTCTTCGAGGTCGAGGACGATGGCATCGGCGCCGCGCAGATAGGCTTTTTCGACGAAGCGGGGTTGATTGACCGGCATGATCAGTGACGAACGCCGCACGATATCAGTGGTATTCATGTCATCATCGCTCCAGGCTCAGGTTTCAGTGAGTCCGTCGGACCAGGGTATTTCTGCAGGGCTGGTGGTCCGCACCGCAAGCCGCTGGGAAAGACGTCGTGCCATTTCCCTAGGCGGGATTATGTTTGAGCTCGAGCAGGTATTCGCGGACCTGCTGTCGGTCGTCGGCTTGAGGTTTCAACTCCAGGTAGCGTTCGAAGGCTTGTCGGGCTTCGTCTTTTTGGCCGCTGAGGTAATAGAGCAATCCCAGGCTGCGATGCGGTTCGGCGAAGGTTGCATCGTACGCGACTGCCCTCTGATAGGCTGCCACCGCCTGTTCGACATCGGCGGGATCTTGGCGTTGCTTGCGGTAGAGTTCGCCGAGGTAATAGTGGGCTTTGGCGTCGCTCGGGGCGATGGCGATGACGCGCTCCAGCGCCGCTTTCGCCGTACCGAAGCGGCCAGCCTCGATGTCGAGCCAGGCATTCTCCCGCACCAGTGCCCGGGTGCGCAGCTGGAAGGCCTCGCTATTGGTGGTCAGGTTCGGGGCCTGCGCGACGGTCGCGTAATCGGTCTTCAGCAGGCGTTCGTAGTTCTCGATGCGCTCCTGGTTGCGTGAGTGATTGCCGAAGAAGAAATTTTCCAGGGGTGTTGGATCGCCATAGCGTTCGAGCAGGATGCGATGCACCTTGGGGGCCTCTTTGATATCGTAGCCGGCGCTTGCCAGCAAGCGCATCGCCCCCACATCCGCCTGATCTTCCAGATGGCGCCCGTAGCCGTTCACCGCAGCCAGTAAGCCAAGTTGCAACCCCAAACCCAGCATGACATTGGCCGTTTGACCGATGACTGCGGCGGTGACGGCGTTGCCGCGTCGCCACTGGTCGCCTGCCACAGCGGAGACGCCGATGCTGGCCGCGATGGCCGCCACATTGGCGAAGATCACTTTATTACGCGCGCTGCGGTAATGACGCACGGCATCGCGGTTGACCACGTGCATCATCTCATGGCCGAGAACAGTGGCCAATTGCGCTTCGTTCTCGACGCGTGCCAGGAGCCCGGTGTGGATGTAGATGGCACCATTGGGATAGGCAAAGGCGTTCAGACTTGGATCCTGGAGGATGCGCACCCGAATCGGGATACCCGCTTGCTCCACTTCGGGCGGGATGAGGCGGCGGGCGATGTCGTTGAGATACTCTTCCAGTAAGGGATCCTGATAAAGGCGCCCGCGCCGATTGAGCTTTTGCTGCTCCGCTTCGCTTTTTTCCCACAGCTCGCGTTCATCCGCTGCCAGCTGGAAATGGCCTTGCAGGGCGCCGATGGGGGGGATATTGGTCGTGGCGCATGCCGCGACAAGGACTAAGACGAGCGTCAGTGCACTGTAGCGATGCAGAGAGCGCATGGCCTCACCTATTGCCCCGCGGTGGGCCTCACGGCTGAAGCGCTGGAGGCGGAGATGGGATGATTTCCGATGGGTTTGGATATCGCCGCCCCAGCAGCAGGTAGACCCACCTAGGCGTTGGCGATCAACGCGTCGATTTTGGCGCGATTAAAGCCGATGATCACCTCGTTGCCGATCACGATGGTGGGGGTGCCCCGGCTCTTATACTTTTCAACCAGATCCTGCAGGGCGGACGGATCCTCGGAGACGTTACGCTCGACGAAGTTCACACCTTTTTGCGAAAGATACTCTTTCGCCGCATGGCAAGGGCCTCAGCCGTTGGCGGTGAAGATTTTGATCGTGTTTTCCGACATTTACGATTGCCCTCCTTTGAAGACTTTCAGGTGGATGACGCCTTCACTTGCGTATAGCTTACGTTTCCACTCGTCATCGGCCATATCGTCCAGTTGGTCGACGGCCCGTTCGCGCTTGCTGCGCATGCCGTGCCCATCGGTGCCGCATCCAGATGAAGAAGCACCAGAGCCCTTTAGGCGCTCAGAACTTCATGTGCAACTCGATACGACGCTTTGACTCCTCGATGCATCCCCAAGGTATCCAGTATATCTCCTCGATTTATTGGGCCTTCTGCGAAGTATAGGCCGGGTGGGGAGTGCTGTCAACATAAAGACCATTCAAAGAGCCACCCATGGCCTCACTCGCTCCCTCTTCGCCGATCTCGCTGCATCTCCTGAATACTTCTGGGTGGCCTTCAGGTCTCCTTTCCATCTCCCGGCCAGCGCTCGGCGATCAGCTCATAGCCACCCTTGACAGCTACCGCAAACGCTGTATACTATAGCCATCGTTGAGTAGCTGGTGAGCAGTGCAAGACCGTGGTGAGACTGAAGGGACCGCAACGGCCGAGCGAGCGCCGCTTGCGGTTTTTTATTGCTCCTCCCGGCATGCGTTGCGACACAGTCTTTCGAATACCCCCATGTCAGGAGGATAATCCTTGGCACAAGGCACCGTAAAGTGGTTTAACGACCAGAAGGGTTATGGCTTTATCGCGCAGGACGAGGGTGGCGATGTGTTCGTGCACTACTCGGGCATCGAGGGCGCGGGATTCCGCACCCTGACCGAGGGCGAGCGCGTCCAGTTTGAGGTGGTTCCCGGTTCCAAAGGGCCACAGGCCAAGTCCGTGAGAAAGCTCTCTACGACCACGGTCATGCGTTAACCCCTGGCCTTCCTTCGCTCTATGGTAAGGCGGAGGAGGGCTTCGTCCCGCACCTACGATCTTCTCTCGAAGATCGTGAGTGCAGCCGTCAGGCCGCGGCTTGACGGCTTTTTTATTTCCTGCCTCCGACTCGGCGGCATCGTCACCCCGCGGCGTATCATCACAACGGCCGAGAACACAAGGCCACGAAGACTTGGCCGCGCTCTTGACGCTGCGATAGAGTGCCGTGTCGTGACGCACACCTGGGCTGGTGGCGGCAGTGTTGCTGCTGTCGACCGCGGTGCTGATGACCGCTTGGCAGTGCCACGGTTTGTTCGTTGCACATCGGGGTTGCTGGGGTATAATGAGAACTCGGCTTTTGCGGCTCTATTCGTCCGAGCTGAGACAACCCGTCCGGCATCGGGAGCCACCGATCACAGCATCGATGCTCAGGAAGTGAGGAGGGTCGTGACCGAACCACACGATGGCGCACTGTTCGATCGCTTGGTGCAGATCATGGCGACGCTGCGTTCACCGATGGGCTGCCCCTGGGATCGCGCCCAAGACAGCACGAGCCTCAAGCCCTATCTCTTGGAAGAGGCCTACGAGGTCCTGGAGGCGATCGAAGAAGGGGTGCCCCACAAAGTGAAGGAAGAGCTGGGCGACCTCCTCTTGCAGGTGATCTTCCACGCCCAAATCGCGCGGGAGCGCGGCGAATTCGATATCTACGATATCGTGGCGGGGGTCATCGCCAAGATGATACGTCGGCATCCCCACGTCTTTGGCGCTGCTGCCGCGTCTTCGCCGAAGGAGGCCCTGCAGAACTGGGAGGAAATCAAACGCCAGGAGAAAGCGGCGGATCAGAACACCTCCGTGTTGGACGGTGTGCCGCGGCAGCTCCCCGCGCTGCTCCGCGCCCAGCGTCTGCAAGACAAGGCGGCGCGCGTCGGTTTTGAATGGGAACACGTCGCCCAGGTCTGGGATAAGCTGGAAGAAGAGTTGCGGGAGTTGCGCGCCGCCGCTGCGACCCAGGATCGAGCCAAGGTCGAAGAGGAGGTGGGCGACGTGCTGTTTTCATTGGTCAACCTGGCACGATTCCTCGACGTCAATCCCGATGAGGCGCTCCATAAGACGACGACGAAGTTCATTCAGCGCTTTCAGTACATCGAGCGCGAGCTGAGTCGTCAGGGCAAGACCCCGAAACAGGCGACGCTGGCGGAGATGGACGCCCTGTGGGAAGAAGCCAAACAACAGGAGTGCGCCTGACGCATGGAAGCCGCTGCCTCGGGTCTGACTCTAGGGTTCCCGCACAATGCCATCATCATCGCCGTAGGCGCTGTCATTCTCGACGAGACCGATCGGGTGCTCCTCGTCAAACACGTGCCGCAGCGCCGCAGCTTCTGGCACGGGAAGTGGATCTGTCCGGGTGGGCGATTGCAGGTTGGCGAGGCCATCGAGGCGGGGGTTCGGCGGGAAGTGTGGGAGGAGACGCACCTTCATATTCGCCTCACCCGGCCGCTTGTGCCGTTTGAACGCATCATTCATGACGCCAGCGGCGTCCGCTTGCATGTGATTTATATCGATTACCTGGCGGAGAAAAGCGGCGGCCAATTACAACCGGCGGATGACGTCGGGGAGGCCATCTGGGTGCCACGTGGACGCCTAGCCACGCTGGGGGATGCATTGCACGAGGACACCCGCCGACTCCTCGAACTCGCACAGGTACTAGAGGGCTGATATAGGACATCTATGGAACCGCAATACTGGTTGTATCTCGGCTTTGTCGGTCAATTATTGTTCGGGTTACGCTTTCTCGTCCAGTGGCTGGCTTCAGAGCGAAAGGGCGAGAGTATTATCCCGATCTACTTCTGGTATTTCAGCCTAGTCGGCAGCCTCATCCTGCTGGCGTATGCCATTTTTCGTCGCGATCCCGTCTTCATTCTCGGCCAATCTACAGGGCTCTTCGTCTATTTGCGGAACCTCATGCTGATCTACCGCAAGCGCACGGCCGCGGCGGAACTCTCCACTTCGTAGCCTGCCTCCTTAACGCTTTTCCCTCATCCGCCTCAGGTCTGGCGGTCCCCCAAGAATCTCTCCGCCGTCTACGGAATTAACGATATAAACGGAATTAACGATATAAATAGATAAGAATTCATGTTTAATAAAATTTATTGATATACATCTTGCATGCGCAGTGGTATAAAGACGGCAGGAAGAACTCAGAGTGGTATCCTGCAAGCCTGATTGGCGGCCGGAAAGGCTATGCTCGCCAGCCGCCGCAAGAGGCGGACTTGCTATGGGTATGATCGCTTGGCGGGTCTGGCGCCAGTGGGTCTTCGGACCCTTGATCACTGTGGGGGCCCTGACCGTTCTCACCGGAACGGCTCACTATGCGTTCTCGATCCCCAATCCGGCGCCGATTTACCTCCTAGCCGTGGCCTCTAGCGCGTTCGTGGGTGGCATGGTAGGAGGGCTGCTCAGTGCCGCTCTGACGTTGATCCATGCCTTATGGACCTTTTCCATCTCAGGGGCGGTCTTTCACCATGCGCCCACCAATACACTCCACCTGGGCCTGCTCGCCGTCAGTTCCCCCGCCATCGCCCTCATCGTTGGGCTGCTCAAGCACCAGATCGTGCAGGCCAGGCAAGCAGCCTCGCGGGAGGAAGCCAAATTCCGTTCCGTCACGCAGTCGTCCGCCGATGCCATCATCGTCGCCGATAGCCGGGGCCATATCCTGACGTGGAACAGCGGTGCCCACGCCATCTTCGGTTATGAAGCGGCAGAGGTCATCGGCCAGCCGCTATCCATGATCATGCCGGAACGCTACCGTGAGGCGCACCGAAGAGGGTTGGAACGGGTGGGCGTCACGGGCGAGTCGCCGTTGATCGGTAGAATCATCGAATTGCACGGCTTGCGGAACGACGGCAGGGAATTCCCGCTGGAGTTGTCCCTGGTCACATGGATGACGGGAGAAGACCGTTTCTATGGCGGCATTATCCGCGATGTCAGCGGGCGCAAACAGGCCGAGCAGGCATTACGCGCGAGCGAAGAGCGGTTTCGCCATCTCATCGAAAGCTCGATTCAAGGAGTGATCGTCCACCGCCACTTCAAACCCCTCTTCGTGAATCAGGCCTATGCCGCGATGTTCGGCTATACCCCCGCGGAGATCCTGGCGTTAAACTCGACCATGGCGTTGTTTGCTCCACAGGAACGCCAGAGACTCCAAGCCTACCATGCCGCTCGTCTACGGGGTGAAGCAGTTCCTACGCATTATGAGTTTCAGGGTATCAGAAAGGATGGCTCGGTCATTTGGCTAGAGACGCGCGTGCGGGTGATCGAATGGGAGGGCACCCCAGCCACACAGGGAATCGTCGTCGATATCACCGAACGCAAGCGTGCCGAGGAGGCCCTGCATCGTGCCCACGATGAGCTAGAGCAGCGGGTTCAGGAGCGCACGGCGGAACTGCTCACGATCAAGGAGGCGTTAGAAGCGGAGGTTGCCGAACGCCAGCGAGCTGAGAACGCCCTCCGGCAGTACGCCCAACGCCTGGAAATTTTGCACGAAATCGACCGCGCCATCCTGGCGGCGCAATCGCCCGAAGCCATCGCCCAGGGCGCCCTCGCCCATATTCGCGTGTTGGTGCCCTGTTGGCGGGTGGGCATTTCTTTGTTCGACTGGAAAACCCAGCAAGGCGTCGTGTTTGCCTCGGCGGGAGATGGCCTGCCCAGGTTTCCGGTCGGCATGCATATCTCGCTGGAGGACTATGGCAAACGCGATCTGGACGTCCTGAGGGCCGGCCAAGCCTACGTCGTGGAGGATATCCTCACAGTTTCGCCACCCTCACCGACGGTGCAAGCCTTACAGGCCGATGGCCTACGATCCTATGTCCGGGTGCCGCTGGTGGCAAGAGGGGAATTAATCGGCTCCCTCAACCTGTGGAGCGATCGCCCCGGCGGCTTTGCGGCCGAGCACATCGACATCGCCCGCGAGGTGGCTGACCAGATCGCCATTGGCATCCAGCAAGCCCGGCTGTACGAGCAGGTGCAGCGCTATGCCGCCGAATTAGAGGCCCGTGTTGCCGAGCGCACGGCCCAACTGCGGGAAGTCAACGCCGAATTAGAGGCCTTCGCGTATTCCGTCTCCCATGACCTCCGCGCCCCCCTGCGTGCCATGCAAGGCTTCACTCGGGCCTTACTGGAGGATTACGCCGACCGCCTCGACGCCACCGCCCAGGACTATGCTCGGCGTGTCGTCGCGGCCGCCCAACGGATGGATACCCTGATCGAAGATCTCCTAGCCTATAGCCGTCTGAGTCGCGCCGAACTGCAGTTGGGCGCGGTCGACCTAGCGGCGGTGGTCGCGGACGTCTTGGCGCACTTGGAGGCAGCGCTCCAGGCCTGTAGGGCCCAAGTGCAGGTTGAGGGGCGGCTGCCGCAGGTGTTAGGACACCCTGCGACGCTGCATCAGGTGGTCGCGAATTTGGTGACCAATGCCATCAAGTTTGTGGCGCCAGGGGTCGTACCGCAGGTACGCTTGTGGAGCGAGACGCATGGGGAGGCAATCCGCTTATATATTGAAGACAACGGCATCGGCATCGCCCCGGAGTATCAGGACCGTATCTTCCGCCTGTTCGAGCGCCTCAATGCCAGCCAGACATACCCTGGCACCGGTATCGGCCTCGCCACTGTGAGCAAAGGAATGGAGCGTATGGGCGGCCGTGTCGGGGTGGACTCGAAGGTCGGCCAGGGGAGCCGATTCTGGATCGAGCTGCCCCACGTGGATGCCACTGGATGAGGACTGGGCCAACCCAGGTTGTGCAGCCAATGCCGGGGGAGACCATCTGTGCGCGGCGGCTGGCTCATGGCATACAGGGCATGCAGGATACCGTATCCTCTGCTAGACGCTGATGACCGTTGAGGTCACCTCGCGCCCGCGACACGTCACCGTGCGCAGCATCGGCGCGGCCGGCGTTGATTTCAAGCCCCCTGAAGTCTCGTAGAATTGGAAACAGGTCGAAGGGGTGGCGAAGACAGGGATGCCGTCGCGCTTGCCCTCGTACGCCAAATGCACATGGCCGCAGAGCACAGCGCACACATTCCCCGCCTCCCTGACCACCTGCCAGAGGTCCGCCGCGTTCGTCAGCATGATTTGATCGAGGACCCCTACCCCCACCGGCACCGCCTGATGGTGCACCACCAAGATCGTGGGCACATCAGCGTGCTGCGTCAACTCTCGGCGCAGCCAGGCCAATTGAGGTGGCCGCAAATAGCCGTCGTCGCGATGCGGTTCCAGCGAATCGAGGATGCAGACGCGGTACCTGCCAGCTGCAAAAGCATAATGGTACGGCCGATCGGTAGGTTGTGACTCCGCCAACACGACCCGTCGAAACGGCACCCGCCGGTCGTGGTTGCCCATGGCGAAGTGCACGGGCATCGTCAAGCGACGCACCAGGCTTTGAAACGCTTCATACGCTGCCTCGTAATCCCGCACCGTCAGATCGCGTGTTTTGGCCTTGACCTCAGGGTCGACATCCGGGCTTACCAGGTCGCCGCCGACCACGACAAAGGCCGGCGGCGGGCTGAGTCGATTCACCGCTTCGACCACCCGCGTCAGCGTTTCGTAGGTATCGACGTCGCGCAACCGCACGCCAGGCCGCACGATGTGGGTATCCGAAAAGTGTATGAAGGAGAGGCTGTCGGTCATGGGACTGTTCCTATTTCAGCGCTTGACGGATCCAACCGCCGCCGACGATCACATCATCGCGATAAAAGACCGCCGCCTGACCCGGCGTGATCGCCCACTGCGGTGCCTCAAAATCGACACGCGCCTGATCACCCTCTAACGGCATCACGGCGGCGACGCCGCCGGCATGCTGGTGGCGGATCTGCACCGTGGCGGAAAACGCCTCGCCCGTCGACGGTGGCAGGCACCAATTCACGCGCTCGACCAGGCAGGCGCGCTGTTCCACGTCAGCCTTGTCACCGACCACCAGGCGATTGCGTTCGGCATCCACCTCGGCGACGTACAGCGGCTTGCCGGCCGCCAGGCCTAGCCCTTTGCGCTGGCCTACGGTGTAGAATGGTAAGCCTTTATGACGCCCGACCACCTGTCCCTGCCCATCCACGATCGGCCCCTCGGCAAAGGCGCCAGCGGGCGCCTGTTCGCGGATGAACCGCTGATAATCGTTGTCCTGAATGAAACAGATCTCCTGGCTTTCGGCTTTCTGGGCCACCGGCAGCCCGAAACGCTGGGCGAGTTGACGGACCTCCTCCTTACGGAAGCCGCCCAGCGGCAGCAGCATGCGCGCCAGTTGTTCCTGCCGTAACTCGAAGAGGAAATACGATTGATCCTTGCGGCGGTCGATGCCGCGGCGCACCGTATAGCGCCCCGTCGCGACATCGCGCACCACCGACGCGTAGTGCCCGGTGGCGACAAAGTCTGCTTCCAGGCCGAGCGCCCGTTCCAACAGGAGATCGAACTTCAGCCAGGTGTTGCAGGCAACGCAGGGGTTGGGGGTGCGTCCTTTGAGATAGTCGCCCACGAAGTAGTCGATGACGCGCTGTCGGAATTCCTGCTCAAAATTGAAGACGTAAAAAGGTATTCCCAGTTTAGCGGCGACGCGGCGGGCATCGGCGGCATCTTGCTGCGAACAGCAGGTGCCGAATGTGCGCCCACCAGCAGGGGCGTAGTTCCACACCTGCATGAAGACGCCGATTACCTCATAGCCCTGCTCCGTCAGCAGAGCCGCCGCCGTCGAACTATCCACCCCGCCACTCATGGCGAGGACCACTCGCGCTGTCATCCTGCCGCCTCGCTTCCCGCCGCTCGATAAAAACTGAGGGCGACATCGCCAAACCGCGCCATGCGGACGCGGCGTAACTCCCCGTAACGCTCTCGTAGCTCACGCTTGAAAAAATGCTCGGCGACCACCAGCCCTTCCGGCGCCAGCAACACGCCGTCTCCCAGGTGTTTCAAGGCATCCTCCACGAGGGAGGTCCGATAGGGCGGATCGAGGAAGATCAGATCGAACGTCTCCCCTCTGACTTTCAAGGCTGGTAGCGCATCCAGCACATCCGCCCGCCACACCGTGGCGCGTTCTTGCAAGCCGCACGCCCGCAGATTCTTGTCGATCAGGCGGCATGCTGGGTCGTGCAGCTCCACGAACACCGCTTCACGCGCACCGCGGCTCAGCGCTTCGAGGCCGATGGCGCCGCTGCCGGCAAACAGGTCCAAGACGCGGGCCTCGACGATTTTGGCGCCGAGAATGTTGAACAGCGCCTCACGCACGCGGTCGGGAGTCGGCCGTAACGCCAGCGTCCGCAAGGTCGCCAGGCGACGTCCCTTGGCCGAACCGCCGATGACTCGCATCCCATCGTCTCCCGCCGCTCTCTTATGTCGTTTCCGGCAGATCGGCGAAGGTGACCAGGCTCCTGAAGGCGCGGAACCGCTCGCGAATCTCCGGATAGGTCAGGGTGCGCAGACGTTCTAGGCTGAACGACTCGACGTTAAAGGAGGCCATCGTGCTACCCATGATGATAGCCTGCCGCATCGACTCCTCGGAGACCGCATCGACGTTGGCCAAATAACCCATAAAGCCGCCAGCGAATGAGTCCCCCGCCCCGGTGGGATCGTACACCGTCTCCAACGGGTAGGCTGGCGCAAAAAACATCGTCGAGTCGCTGAACATCAGGGCGCCGTATTCGCCGCGCTTGACGATCAGCACCTTGGGGCCCATGTCGAGAATGCGATGAGCGGCCTTCACGATGTTGGGCTCCTGTGCCAATTGACGGGCCTCGCCCTCGTTAATGGTGAGCAGGTCAACGCGCTGCAGGACCGCTTTCAGCGCCTCTAGTTTGCCTTGAATCCAGAAATTCATGGTGTCGCAGGCGACCAATTTGGGGCGTTTGACCTGATTGAGGACGTCGAGCTGCAGCTCTGGATCGATGTTGGCGAGGAACACGTATGGGCTCTCCTGATACGCCAAAGGGAGCTTCGGCCGGAAGCTCTCGAAGACGTTCAACTGCGTCTCCAGGGTAATCGCTTCGTTCAGATCATAGCGGTACTGCCCCCGCCAGCGGAAGGTGCGGCCCGGAACCTGTTCGAGCCCGTCGATATTGATCTCGCGCTCGCGAAACAATGCGATCGCCTCCGACGGAAAGTCATCCCCGACGACGCCGACCAACGACACCTCGGTAAAAAAGCTGGCAGCCGTCGAGAAATAGCTGGCTGAGCCCCCAAGCACATTCTCGACCGCACCGAACGGTGTTTGCACCGAATCCAACGCTACAGAACCGACAACGAGAACGCCCACCTCTTCCCCTTCCCCGTCGCGGCCGTCAACGACCGCGATTTACCATTGGTCCGATCTATCGCCGCCCGCCACCAGCCCTCCTGCCATCTTCCAGTCAAGTATAGAAGTCACGGTTTGCCCCGTCAAGCCGCCCGCGCGAGGCGGGAGTGCGCCACTTGTTTGCCACGCCGCTTCTGCGCCGATGCCCTCTCCCCTCACCCCCGCCCTCTCCCAGAGGGAGAGGGAGTGAGAAACGCGTCCTACCACGACCACACAACACGCTGACGCACCCTCGACATGCCGAGAAATCTGTTGACTCCCTGCGGGCGCTGGGCTACCGTGAAAGTCATATACCCGTCCCTGCCGTTGGAAACCGGCATTATCCCCTTGCAGAGTCCTTTCGGGAGGCATGCGCATGAGCCAGGCTATGAACCCAGCCCGGCGCGATTGGTATCGTGACGACCTCGCCTACATCTTGCACCCGGCCACGGCGCTGCAGGCCCACCGCGACGAGGGGCCGAAGATCATGGTGGAGGGGCATGGCATCTATGTCAAGGATCTGGAGGGTCGGGAGTTCATCGATGGGCTGTCGGGTCTGTGGAACGTCAACGTCGGCCATGGCCGGGCCGAGATCGGCGACGCGGTGCGCGACCAGATCGCTAAACTGGGGTTCGCCCCCAGTTTTTTCGGGTTTTCTAACCTGCCGGCCATCGAGTTGGCCACACGGCTCAATGCTATGACGCCACCGCACCTCAGTCGCGTCTTTTACACCTCGGGGGGCTCCGAATCCAACGAAAGTGCTCTGAAAATCGCGCGCTACTACTTCAAGCTCAACGGCCAACCCGCTCGCATCAAGGTGATCTCGCGCCACCAGGCCTACCATGGGATGTCGATGGGGGCCCTGAGCGCCACCGGCATCCCGCCACATCGTGCCATGGCCGAACCGCTGGTCCCTGGCTTCAGCTTCATTCCAGCGCCATATTGCTACCGCTGTGAGCTGGGGTTGCGCTATCCGTCATGCGAGTTGGCCTGCGCCAAAGCGCTGGAGCACAAGATCCAGGAGGAGGGGCCCGACACCGTGGCGGCCTTCATTGGCGAGCCAGTCATGGGGGCGGGCGGCGCCATCGTGCCACCGCCGGAGTACTGGCCGACCATCGAAGCGATCTGTCGCCGCTATGGCGTGTTGCTGATCCTCGACGAGGTCATCACTGGCTTCGGCCGCACCGGCAAGCGCTTTGCCCTCGAACATTGGAATCTCAAGCCCGACATGCTGTCATTGGCCAAAGGTATCAACAGCGGTTATGTGCCGCTCGGCGCCTCGATCATCAGCGAGGACATCTACCGCGCTCTGGTGGAGAAGGCGCCGGCGGGGATGCCTTTTCCCCACGGCTTTACGTACAATGGCCATCCGGTGGCCTGCGTCGCGGCGCTGAAAAACTTGGACATCCTGGAGCAGGAGCAGCTGATCGACCGGGCGGCCGAAGTGGGAGCCTACTTTCAGGAGCGCCTGCGGTCGTTCCTGGATCATCCACTCGTCGGCGACGTCCGCGGGTTGGGGTTGCTCGCTGGCGTCGAATTGGTGCGCGACCCACCGACCAAGGAGCGTTTCGAACCGGCCGGACAGGCTGGCGCCTTGGTGGCGCAGCTGGCCTTTAAGCGCGGCCTTATCTGCCGGGCCATCGGTGACACGGTGGCGTTCGCTCCGCCGCTCTGCATCACGCGCCGCCAAGTCGATGACCTCATCGAGATCTTCGCCGCGGCGCTGGAGCAAGGCAAGCACGAGTTACTGGATTATCTCTAGGGAGGACCGTGAGAAAGGAATGGAAAGCGATGCCTTCACGCCGCTTCGTGCAAGTGGACGTCTTCACCGATACGCCGTATTGCGGCAACCCGCTGGCGGTGATCGTGGATGGCCAGGGCCTCAGCGACCAACAGATGCAAGCCATCGCCCGCGAGATGAACCTGTCCGAGACCACCTTCATCCTGCCAACGACCACGGGCGCCGACGCCAAGGTGCGCATCTTTACGCCGCGCTTGGAATTGCCCTTCGCTGGGCACCCGGTGGTGGGGACGAGCTACGTCTTGGTGGCCGAGGGTTTGCTTCCAAAGCGCGAGGGCACGCGTGAGATCCGGCTCGAACTCGGCGTCGGCGTGTTGCCAGTGGATATCACCTGCGCGGACGGCATGGTGACGCAGGTGACGATGACCCAACAGACGCCAGCTTTCCGCGCCGTGGTGAAGACCGACGATGTTGTCACCCTGGCCCATGGCTTGGGGCTCGCCCCTGAGGACATCCTGGCGACCGATCTGCCGGCGCAACTGGTCAGCACCGGACTGCCCCAGCTTATGGTGCCGGTGCGCTCGCTGGAAGCGGTGCAGGCGATCACCTTAGAGCTAGGTTTTCTACATGCGGTGTGCGAACGCTATGGCACGCATAGCATCTATGTTTTTACCAGACAGACCGTGACCCCAAGTGCACATGTCCACACGCGTCTCTTCGCCCCGATGGCCGGGGTCATCGAAGATCCGGCCACTGGCAGCGCCAGTGGGGCTCTTGGGGCCTATCTGGTGCACCACCGGGTGTTCGGCGGCGACGACGCCGTGGTGCGGATTGAAAACGAGCAGGGTTATGAGCTTGGACGGCCAAGCCGCATCTTCATCGAGGTGGAACGGCAGGGGACCACGATCACCCGGGTGCGGGTCGGCGGTCGTGTCGTCAAAGTTATCGAAGGCACGATTTTGTAAGGCGTATAGGTGAGATGGGTCAGACGAGGGAGGACATCACGCCATGGCTACCGGTCGCGACTTCGTACGACAACTCCGCCAGGACACCGAAGCACTCATGCAACGCATCACGGGACACGCGTTCGTCCACGAAACGGTGTCCGGCCGCCTACCGCGCGAGACCTTGATCCGCTTTGCCGAGCAGGAACATCATTACGTGCGCGGGATCTATGACTACTTCGCCATGTGCGTCCTGCAGGCCCCCGATCTCGACATGAAGGAATGGTTCATCGAGGTGGCTGCCCGCGAGGTCGGCTATCTCGGTCTTTATCAACGGTTTATGCAGGCGCTCGGCGTCACCCCAGAAGCGCTGCAGCGGTCGAAACCCCTGCCGGGCGCGCTGGCTGCCACAAATTACCAGTTCCGGCTGGCCGGTTCGGCGAGCCCGGGGGAAAACATGGCGGCGGTGTTGATGATCGAGGAGAGTTGGGCCGAGGTCTGTCGCCGCATCCATCAGGCGCTGCAGACCCACTATGGCTTATCCGCCGAAGCCGTGGCCGGCTTTGACATTCCGCCGCTCGATGTCCAGAAGGAGGAAGCCTTCATCGCCCGCTTCGCCACCGGCGATGAGATCTGTCGCCTCATGCACACCGCCGCCGAGTTCGCGTTGATTTACGAAGCCATGTTTTTCGACAGTGTGATGAGCGGCCGGTAGGACATGGCAGCCTGCGCCCGCAGAAACAGCACGCCAGGAAGTGTCTGCCTAGTTTTGAGGCATGAGCACCTAAGCTGTTCCCGCAACAACGCCATGGTCGGAATGACTGCCCATGGCGCGGCGTAAACCTCCTCTGAGCACATTGCATTGCCTGACACACCGACTCGCCGGAGGTACCAACCACGCCTCACTCGCGTGTATTTTCTCGACGACGACACACATCGGGCTTTGTCGCTACCCCTGATGGCCTCTTGAGTTCCAAGACGACATTTAAACCTGATAGGTTGATGTCCAGGGGGGCAACGGTCATTTCGCCAGCGTTAACGCCCTTTGTTCTGGTGAACTGGCCCAAATCCCCAGCCGCCTCTGCCGAGCCTCGCCTTCCAGCGCCTCTAATCTCTCCACATACGCTTTTGCCTTCTCTCCCGTCGGCAACTTCACGATGACTCCCGTAGTCCGGGCGAGCCCCTGACTGACCAGCACCTCCGTCAGGTTCTTACCGCCCATCTCCACGACAGCGTAATAACGCGTCTCTCGACCACGGCCCGCGGCGCTGGCCCAGCGGGTCCACACGACAAACGGTTCTTGCAACATCGCCTGCACGATCTCTTTGGCCTTCCTGCCAGCTTTCATGGTCTCGTCTAGCGTCACACCGAAGTATTCGCTCTGTTCGCGCGTTCGCTCTGGGTAGCGGAGGTTAGTCTCCGGCGTATCCACGAAATACAGCCGCAGATTAAATTCGCTCGTGCCACAGCGCACGCGAAAACTGTCGCCATCATTATCCTTGGCTGACACATACCGGCAATCGGTAAGGGTGATCCACTTGCGGCGCTCAGCCGCACTGCTTGGCCCAAGCGCAATGCACAGCACGAGCGTGACGACTGTGATGTGCCATATTCGCGGCATGTGCGATCTCCCATGATGACGATGATTGTGCAGGGCACACCAGGCGTGAGTTAGGCCTCACGACGTGGTTCGAGTGGCTTGCCGGTGGCGACCCATGCAAAAGTGTTCTGGTCATCGCCACCCCACCCAAGGCGGGAAAATTCAACGTGGACAGTTGTCACGTTCGAGACATGGGGCAGGCGGCCTTTATTGCGTCCAGCATAGAGGACTTCCACCTTTGGTGGCTCCGCAAACGGCTGAAAGAACTGCACTGTGGCGGGACCACCTTCATGAATGGCGAAGATACCGCGCTGCACCATGACCTCATCCCCCGTTCGCTCATTGCGGAAGAGTTCCAGCTTGGCTGCCGTATTCCGCTCCAGTGGATTTCCTGGAACGAGCAACACATAGATCGCTAGGAGCAAAGCAACCCCGAAGGTCACGACCATCACGATGTTGGCGCTTCCAAGCTGGACGGCATATGCTAAGCCCACCAGTGATGCTGCGCTCGCAATGAGATTGAAGATGGCCAGAACCTTAGACATTTCGAGCAACTCTTCACACACGACCTGACGCTGAGGATGAGCTGCGCACGGCTTGTGACGCGTCGGCTCCATATCCTTGTTGGGCGCGGAGTTGGTATGGAGCCGGGCCTAGGTGCCTCACCTTCGAGGCCCCCTCTGGATGCCCTGAGAGGCCTCATAGTCGGGCAAGAATCCTTACCGCCGTCTGTGCGAGATGCCTTAAAGCCTCTCCAAGCGTCATACATCGCTTCAATACTGACGGTTTAGCATACTCCAAGTGAACGATCGGCGCGATTGGAACCCTGTCTCTAACCCGCCGATCACTGCGGATCTCGGACAGTCACCTATTCCCCCTCTCCCTCCGGGAGAGGGCGGGGTGAGGGCGCGAGAGAGCCAGGGACAGGCACTGACGGTCCTCACCGGCCAGACGTAGATCCGAAAACTGCTTTAGTCGCCCGGCCAGCGCTCAGGGGGGAGGTTCTCGATTTTCTGCCCGTTCAGGTTGGTCACATACCACTGAAGCTCGCCGCCCCGCCCCCACATGTTAGGGCCTACGTACCCAAAAGCCATCTCGACACCCGCGGGGATAATGACCGCGCCTACGTATTGAATGACGACGCCAGGTGCATACACCCCATCGGCGCATGTGGTGGGAAGGCACGGCGGCGGCGTTGGGATGGGATTTGGTTGACCGAACTTGTCACTGTCCACAGGCCAGCCCTTGCAGTCTGGCAGCGCGAAAACCTCCACCGCCTCCTCTTTGGTGTAGACCGATCTGGCGTTTTCCTTTGCATACCACATCATCTCTTCGAGGAATTTGACCGATCGCTCCACATGCCAGAGTTTGACCGGCTTCTTATACCGGATGATCAACACATTATCGGCAGGGCACCAAGAATACACCTGCGGGCATTCCTCCTTGAGGGTCGCATTCTGGTTCTTGCCCGTGGTGCGTCGAACGACCTCGACCCCAGCTGGCTCACCCGTAGGCGTTTTGCCCCATTGGAAGGCGAGTTGCTCCAACTCCTCGTAGCTCGGGTTCTTACAGTCGGGGACCGCTGCCGCTAGGAGGACATCAGCCTGGGATTCCTCTTGCTGCTTAGGGGACTCCGCCATGCTCCCCTCGAAGGCCAGCAGCGATAGGCTAACGGCCATCAACAAAGCTTCCCACCAGCTAGATCTCATGGTGTCTCCTTCCTCTGAGTATTGGTGCGGAGGATGTCGAGCAGACGCCCAGGTGAGCCGGCGGCCGACGAGAGAAAACGCAGAAAATCACCGACAAAGCCCACGGCGTGGGCCATCCGCTCACCTGGGTTGTTGGGCCAAGCACATCGCCTTCCCAAGTTCACTAAGGACGGTCTCTCTGACACTTGCTATTTGGGTGTGACGAGGGGTTTGGCGAAGAATGGCATTCCCCACATGAAATCGGTTTGCAAAGCCCGTAAACTCGGATTCCCACCGCTGCCATGGAACCAATCCTTATCGGGAATTCCCTTCGCACTTTGTGAGTAACCGACTTCGCTCAATTCGTCGTAGAGAAAGACACCGAGCGGTGAGGAGAGAGGATTGTCCTTGTCGCCGGACGCCGCGACGGAGGCTCGGGCATGACAGGTGATACAACTCGATGTAGTCATGAATCCACCTTCGGTGATCGAATTGCCAAGCCTGGTTGCACGCCCCATGGCATTGGTGAAATTTACCTGGGCGCCCTTGAGACGATAGCTCAGCCACCCTGTGTCTGTGGGAAGGGGCTCCATGCTGGTTTGGCTGGTCGTACCAATGCTCATTGCCTTGAAGACCGACGACAAGCCTCTGGAAATTGGGCCACTGGAGTAAGGTTTTCCGAGGTCGAATATTACACTCGACGCTTGTAAACCGTCATTCCGCACATGCGGGGCCGTAAAGTTGTTAACCGTCCCATTTGGCCGGGCATCAGACGAAGCGTACCCATATGAGTCGTTGCACCCCGTGAAGTCGCACCGGCCGGGGTTATTGACATGCTCAAACGTTGTCCACACCCACTGGGGGATGTCCTTCGTGGAGATATGAAACGACATCAGCCAATGCTCACCCGTGTATTCCTTGTTACCGATTGTGGTCGTCATATTCTTCTTAATGTATGGGGCTGCCGGATCATCCGTCAGCCCCATGTCCTTGGCGAATTGATGGAACAACCAGTTGCTCTTGATCATGATCGCCGCAATCGGCAGATCGATCTTGCTCAAGGCACCTGCTTCGTTCGTGGCCTGGTATGGCGCGTTGTTCGCGAGATTTCCCTTATTGCGCTCGAAGACCTTAGCGATCCCTTGCGCGTTATATAAATCGTTCTGGAAAATGTAATCAAACATCTCTTTATTGCGTACGGTGATCTCGCCTACCTCCTGACGAATCACCCGGCCCGGCTCCGGTTCACCTGGCTTGGCCAGTAAGACCGCCAAGCCTGTTGCAAGGCCGCCTCTCCCAAGGAAAACGGCATGCGCCCCAATGGGTCTGCCAAGCTTTCGCGGCTTACCCTGGAGCGCGGCGATCGCTTTATGATCGCCTGGGAAGTAAGGACAGTGGAGTGCAGGAGTGTCTGGATCGTCGTAACCTGGATTGTTTGGTATACCGGGCAAACAGCAATCCGGACCGGGGTTGGCACCCTCGCAAAGCTTGAACGGTTCCTGCGGCCAAGTTTGCTCATCGGAGGCCCAATTTATCCACCATGCCTGGCGCAGTACGTCGACAAACAGCTTCCATGAGAACATGTCAGGACAGCTCATGGACGGGTTGACAACCTTCTTGTCAATCACCACCTCTTCGTCTTTGACGCTCATGGTGCATTCTGCAGCATCGTGTACCTCACTGTCGAAGTAGAGCGCAAAGTCAACAGAGTTTGGCGCAGCCTTGACTGGCACTCTTGTGGTAACCAAAATGCCAATGGCTGCTGAAGCAATCACAAGGGACCGCAATGGTGTGCGTGAGTTCAACACTATTGCCCTCCACTGTCACGGAACTGTGAATCTTGGCTAACGGCGATCCACAATGCCATATAGCCTGCAGGAGCTTGTCCATACACCCTACATGACAGCTCTGCTGCGGATGTCCAGATCACCCGCCATAGGATCGGCTTCTACGGAAATGCTTCAGCTACCGGCCTCAACTGAAATGGTATGGCGGCGAGATATTGTGTCGCTTTGGCCGACGGCTGGTCACGCCTCGAAACCAACACGATGTCTCCTGTCTGCCACGCCTTTCGTGCATCGTCCGAGGAGTCTGCAAACCCATCCCGTGCGTGGGCTTAGGGGCGCAAGAGGAGTTGGAACCTTAGCCAGAAACGTGGTAACGCGCAAAACCACTTCAGGGAAAGGGGTAAGCCTGGTCAGAGAATGAGGCTCTCGGGGCATGATTGGCTCCTCTCTCATGCTTTCGTGTCAAGAAGCAGCCTGGCTATATCGTGCCGTGATTCTAATTCGGGCGAGAAAAATTTTCAATACATATCAAATTACGTTGATAATTGTAATATTTTATCAATATTGGGAATGACGAGGTCTGTTGTTTATCGCCATTACCATTGCGGGACGTGGCAGGCAAGCCGTGGCAATGCGTAATTTTGGCGGCGACATCAGGCACAGACGCGGCGATTTCTCTGACTTTGTGGCTGTCTAACGGCAAGAGGTAGAGGGGGTGCATAGGGAACGGCCTTGGGCTTTTACACCACTGGCAACGTATGACTCTCTTGGGGCATTTCAGCATAGACGCCACTTGCGACATAAACTATACTATGGGTGTTGCCAATGGCTCATCCCAGAGACACAAGAGATCTCGAATCCTCCTGCCCTATCCATGCCGCATCGCTCGCTCTTAGCCTTCAGGAATCGGTGCGATGAACCGCAGAAGATTGCTTTGGCGTCTCTTCCAAGGTGCCTTGCACAATGTTCGTGCTGCCGATCGACTGGACGTAACGCCAAGCTGCGGTTTTCGTCTATGGCGCATTGAAGGCTTGTCGGACACGATGAGGCTTGGTTTATGAGCACTACCACAACCGACGTCGCCATCATCGGAGCTGGCCATAACGGCTTAGTCGCCGCTATCTTGCTGGCCAGGCATGGCTTGCAGGTCACCGTCTTCGAGGAAAAGGCCACCGTTGGAGGCGCGGCCAAGACCGAGTACCCCTTCGCCAACGCCCCCAAGCTCGGCATCTCGTCGGGCGCCTATCTGTTGGGCCTCATGCCTCCAGAGCTCATCACCAAGCTGGGGGCGACATTTCCTTTGATCCGCCGAGATCCGCATTATTTCCTGCCCACAACCGACCACCGTTACCTCCTGTTCGGGTCCGATGTCGAGGCCATGCGCCAACAATTTCTGGCGTTCTTTTCGGCACAGGACTGGGAAGCGCACCAAGCGCTGACCCGAGAAATCGCGCAGATCCGCGAAGATCTCGCCCCCAGTTGGCTAGAAGAACCGCTCTCATTGCCAGACACGGCGGCGAGATACATTCGCCCGGCGTTGCGCGAGACATTCATCGATTTGGTCACCCGCCCTGTCGAAGATTATCTGGCCAGATTTGGCTTTGCCAGCGACCTCCTGGTGGCGATGTATGCCGTCACCGACGGCTTCCCCGGCTTGCATGGCGGCTTCGGCACCCCGGCCACGGGGATGAATTTTCTCATCCACAACATGTGCCGCTTACCAGGCGCAGACGGCACGTGGATGATCGTGCGAGGGGGGATGGGCAGCGTGGCCAACGAACTGGCGCGATTGGCCACTGAGGCGGGGGCCCAGATCAGGACCGGCGCGGGCGTACAGCACATCGCCACCCAAGGCGAGCAGGTCGTCGGTGTGGTGCTGGCGGACGGGCGCGAGATCAAGGCCAAGGTCGTCCTCAGCAATGCCGACCCGTTCCGCATGCGGGCGCTGGTGGGCCGAGAGAAATTTCCGCCGGCCTTCAACGCCAAGCTGGACAATTTCAAATGTCCCGGCACCACCTTGAAAGTGAACCTCGCCCTGGACCGATTGCCGACCTTCCGGTGTTTACCGCAAAACCGCGGCCAGCACCACGCCACGATTCATCTGCTGCCCCAAGAAGGCGACGTGATACGCCGCATCCGCACCGCCTTTGAACAGGCGCAGGCCGGTGAACTAGCCGATTTCCCACCCATCGAATGGTATACGCACACACCGGTTGATCCAACGCTGCAAGACGATCAAGGCCGGCATAACGCGGCGTTCTTTGTGCAGTGGGTGCCGTACGAGCTGGCGCACAGCACCTGGGAGGAAGAAGAGGAGCGCTACGTCAGGCATCTCCTCGATATCGGGGACGAGTTCGCGCCTGGATTCAGCCGCAGCGTCGTGGATGTGTTTACGCTAACGCCCAAGAGGATTGAGCAACATTTCGGCATCAGCTATGGCCACATCCATCACGTCGACAACACCTTCGGCTTCGACCAACGCATGCCCTACGCCACGCCCATCGCCGGGCTGTATTCGTGCAGCGCCGGATGCCACCCCGCCGGCTCGGTGATCGGCGCCGCCGGCCATAATGCCGCCATGCGCGTCATGAAAGACTTAGGGCTGAGGGGGGAAGCTCGGTCCTGATGTGTAGATACCCCCCGTCTACTCGCTTTCTCCCAGAGAGCGTAGAGCCGTCAGGATAAGCTGTGGAAGCTACCAATTGTCCCCTCTCCCTCTGGGAGAGGGTCAGGGTGAGGGCGGTTCCACACGCCGCGCACCGCATTGGCTTCGCTCACCCCGGGCCTCTCCCGACGGGAGAGGGGGCTTAACCTAGCGCCTATGCCCAGATAGAGAAGGCGGGGTAAGAGGTAAGTAGGGTCAGGAAGTGTGCTGCCTGACAGTGGCGTCCTAATCGGCCCCGACCGCAGGCGCCTCGCCTGGTGTCACCGTAGGGGGCACCATTGCGGGTGCCTCTTCCCGCCCCAAGGCACGATAGGCCACGCCGGCGATGATGGCCCCCACGATAGGCGCCACCCAAAAGAGCCACAACTGTGCCAGCGCCCAACCGCCGACCCAAACGGCAGGACCGGTGCTCCGCGCCGGGTTCACGGATGTATTGGTGACGGGAATGCTGATCAGGTGAATAAGAGTCAGCGCCAGGCCGATGGCGAGAGGACCAAACCCTTGAGGAGCTCGGCGGTCCGTGGCGCCCAGGATGATCATTAAAAACATGAAGGTCATGATGATCTCGGTCACAAGCCCGGACAGCAGCGAGTACCCACCTGGTGAATGCTCGCTGTATCCGTTGGAGGCCAGGCCGCCGCTGAGATCAAACCCCGCCTTGCCGCTGGCGATGAGGTAGAGGACGCCGGCTGCGACAATGGCGCCGGCGACCTGAGCGACGATGTAGGGAATGACGTCGGATGCAGGAAATCGTTTGCCGACCCAGCCACCGATAGTGACCGCTGGGTTGAGGTGACAGCCCGAAATGTGACCGATGGCATAAGCCATGGTGAGCACCGTCAGGCCGAAAGCAAAGGAGACTCCAAGCAAGCCGATGCCGACATTCGGGAAAGCGGCGGCCAGGACAGCGCTGCCGCAGCCGCCAAGGACCAGCCAAAAGGTGCCGATGAATTCCGCGACTGCTCGATTGGCGAGTGGCATGGTGGAACCTCCTCTCCATGAGCCCGACCGGATGGGCCGGAGCCTCCTGCTGGATCGCAGCGGGATTGGTCAAATCAGCCTCGTGGCTGCTTGCTCTCGCTGCCCAGCATCGGTCATTGCCCCACATAGATATCACAACGCCTTGCTCAAGTCCATGCCATGGGCGATCTGACTGTTGACAGCATCGGTGGGCGGCTCCCAGCACTGGCGATGTCCAGGTAACCTCCATGGATCGTGACATCGGATGCGCCGCCGTGTCGCAATCACTCCTTGATTTTCCAGCAACCCTCACGCTATCCTTGGCCGTCGGCTGCTCGACAGCGGCGTCATCGACATACCACGTCCTCGGCACGTCATCGATAAGAGTGGTTTGTTATAGTCTGTACGGCTTCCTGGATGCCCGCTTGCGCGGGCATGACTTCGTGATGGTCATGCCCATATAGACGGGCATCCAGCCTCTTGGCTCAATACCGTAGGCTCGAATGAAATCTGCTCTAGGATTTTGAACGGTATCGGGCCCTGTTCGCAGCGTGGTTGCGCTCGGAGCCGAAGGGTCTTCCGGGAATAGATATTGGCGGCAGGGCTCGACAGCTAGATCGAGTAGGCAGGGAGGGAGAGCGCCATGCCATCGTCCCTGATCCGCGGCAAGTATGTGATCTGCAAAGTCATCAGCCGTATGGAGGCGCAGGTGATCGAAGACGGCGCCGTGTTCCAGCGCGACGGCACCATCGTCGACATCGGCCGGTACCAGGATCTCACGACGAAATACCAGCCGGATGAGGTGTTGGGCTCAGCTGAGCATGTCGTCCTCCCCGGCTTTGTGAACAGCCATCACCATGTCGGGCTGACCCCTTTTCAACTCGGGTCGCCGGACTACCCCCTCGAACTGTGGTTCGCCAGCCGCCTGGGGGCGCGCGATGTACCCCCGTACTTGGATACGCTCTATTCCGCCTTCGAGATGATCGAATCGGGGATCACCACCGTCCAGCACCTGCACGGCTGGCGGGTCGGCCCCATCTCACGTGTCAAGGCCATCGCCGAACAGATCCTCAAAGCCTACGAGGACATCGGCATGCGGGTGTCATATTCCTACGCCCTGCGCGACCAGAACCGCCTCGTTTATGAAGCTGATGAGGCGTTCGTCAAGCGCTTGCCCGCTGACCTCGCCGCCGATGTCACAGCCTGGCTGGAAGCGCAGACCATCCCGATCGAAGACAACCTGTCGCTCTTCGTCGATCTGTGGGAGCGCTGGAATCAGCGGGAACGGGTGCGCATCCAACTCGCCCCGGCCAACCTGCACTGGTGTTCAGACGAGGCATTGAAAGCGTTGCAAGAACACGCCACCAAGTACCGCGTTGGCCTGCATATGCATCTACTCGAGACGGCCTATCAGAAGGAATACGCCCGGCGGCGGACCGGCACCACAGCGGTGCGCTTTCTCGAGGATCTCGGCCTCCTGGGGCCGCACATGACGCTCGGCCACGGCGTCTGGGTCACCGAGGATGATATCGAGCGCGTCGCGACGACCGGCACGATGATCTGCCATAACGCCAGCTCCAACCTGCGTCTGCGCAGTGGGGTGGCGCCGCTAAATGACTGGATGGCACGTGGAGTGCGGGTGGCTCTCGGTTTGGACGAGGCGGGCATCAACGATGACCGCGACATGCTGCAGGAGATGCGCATGGTGCTGCGCTTGCATCGCGTACCGGGGATGGCGGATGTGGTGCCGACCCCGGCACAGGTCTTCCAAATGGCGACGGAGCATGGAGCCCTAACGACCGGCTTTGCCGACCGCATCGGCACCCTTGAAACCGGTAAGGCGGCGGATCTAGCGTTGGTGAACTGGGGCCAGATCGCCTCTCCCTATCTCGATGCGGACACGCCGGTGGTCGATGCCGTGGTGTATCGGGCCAAGACATCCGGCGTAGAGACCGTGCTCGTCAACGGAGAACCGATCCTCCGCGATGGCAAGTTCACTCGCCTCAACAAAGCGGAGGCGCTGGAAGAATTGGCAACCGCCTTACGCGTGCCGCTCAAGCCCGCCGAGGAACAGCGCCGGGCGCTGTCGCCGGCGGTATTCCCGCACGTCCAGCGCTTTTACGATGGGTGGCTAGACGAACGCGTGCGTGATCCGTTCTATCGTCCGAATTCCCGAACCTAGAGCGATTTTCACATCAGCATAGGGCGGGGTCGGACCGGCAAGCGTTCTTCCCTCCGCCTTTTCGCCCTCACCCCGCCCTCTCCCGGAGGGAGAGGGGGAATAGAGCGGCTTTCGGATCAGGGTCTCGCGGGAGCAGCGTCTAGATCTTCTTGCTCGTCCTTGTCTAGGCCCACCCCGCCTCTCCAGGATGAAGAAGGCAAATAGCGCGTCGTTCCGAGATTGCTTTCACATCGAGGGCATGGTAGTATGCGTTCCCGAGTCGGACGCTCGCATTCCCCCCACTTGGCCAATTCGAGCGTTTCCACTGGCGTCAGCCAAGCGCCGCAAGCGCTCCCCCGAGAACCAGGCGCGCCACTTCACCCCGCGCTCACGTCACCGCGTCATCCTTCTGGCCTGCAAGGGACTAGAGGGAGCGAGTGTCGCAGATTCAGCATTTAGCCACGCAATTGCCGAATCGCTGGGACGGCTTGCTTCGCCAAGCACCTCGCTCGGCAGAAATCAATCGAAGAACGCTCATCCTTCGAGCGAGGGATATCCGATGTATGAGACCCACTAATTTTGATGATGACCCTATGCCACAGCAAACCTGGCGGACCAACCAAGCCATCTCTGACCTTCCGCCGGGCTACGGTGGCACCAAGGGACAGGCCGTCGTCCACCTCTTACGGCATCACGAGATCGTCTCCCGCCATGGGGAGTATCAGGTGCGGACGACGCTTGACACCCACCGAGCCTGGCGCTATCGGTGCAGTATTTGGCACCGTGGCCGGGAGCTCAGAAAGGAATTCGTGCCGATCATCGTCGATCGCACCGAGTTTTTGCGCCAGGAAAGCCTGATCACCGAAGAGATGCGCATTCGGTTTGCCATGGAAGCCGTGGACCTCCACATCACCCGCTGGATGGCACTGCAGAGGTATCTCGCTCAAAGCCCGGGCGATGCGGCAGCGCCGCGCTGGTATGACAAACTCCTGGTCGCGGCCATAGTCATCGCGGTATGCGCGGCGCTCCCGGCGGGATACTGGCTCTGGAGCCATCGTCATGAGGCGCTCTCCGAACAGCCCCCGGTGGAATCGCCGACGAATGCGGTGCGCTGGGAACAGGATCAGGTGTCATATGAACTCCCGGCTGGGAAACGGTTCGCGTTGCTCCTCCCAGCGCTGGAAAACCTGTCCGAGAGCGTCCCGGTGTCGGTGACCATCGACGTGTCAGGGCCGCGACTGAATTGGCTACATTTCTCCCCAGCCACCTTGGTCATCAGCGGGACAACCCCCATCGATGCGGCAGGTAGAACGTTTCATCTGATCTTCCATGCCAAACCAGACGCTGGCCATGCCAGTCCATTGCACGTCTATTTAACCATTACCCAATGAGACGAACCGGCCGATGCGCCAATCGCTGGGCTGACGCGCATCGAACTTTCCAATGCCTCCCATGTGCCCGACAATGCGCCGACAGGCAAACTCCTGAGGGCGCGTCCCACCGAAGGAGCAGGGGCGTGGAGACCTCCTGCCCAGGAGAGTGGCGATCGGGGACGGTCGCAAAGCTCCTGGAGGGTCCCACGTCCCTGGCACGGTTTCGATGGTGTACCGCATCGCCCGCTATAGGTTTGACATCGCGCCTATCGGATACTCCCTCATGCTATCGAGTCCGGCCGGATCGATGCGAGTCCCGAGTAGGGTTTGCCGACATCGCTCAATCCACCAGCGACCGCAGCGCATGCTTACCGCTGGCCACCAGTGGAGATCTCCAGACCCTCGCTTTGAATCTCGGGTGTGCTCGGGGCAGCCGTGGGGGGTGTGAAATCTGCCTCTTGGTTATCGACTCGCAGGGCCTCCAGAAAATGTTGAACCAACGCTTGCCGTTCCTGATCCGGCATTTGGGGGGTGACGGCGAGATGTTGCGCCAGCGTATCCACGACGTTTTGGCCAACGTGTTCGCTGGGCGGTTCGGGATGTGCCGCCTGTTCTACCGGGGAGGATTCGGCAACGGCCGGTAGAGATGGTTGTGGCAGGCTCTCGCCTCTTTCGAGATCGAACACCCGCACTTCTCGCATGGCCACGTCTCCACCTGGCCGCTGGACGTAAAGGATGGCGTAGCCGAGGGCTGCCAGACGCAACAGACGTTGCAGGCCTTTTTCCAGTTCGACATCCATCAGGCGCGCGCTGATGCGCTTTTCAGCACGTGCATTGTACTGGACTGCGATGCCAGCTTGCTCGCCGATCTGCGTTAAAACATCGCGTATATCGGCTTGCTGGATGTCGACGGACAAACGCCCTTGTTGGACGGTGACGTCCATGCTCCTGAGCTTCGCGGTCCGCGGCTGTGTGTCGCGCTGGACCTTTTCTTGGGACCATACGCCTGTCCCACAGAGCAGCGGTAGCAGAAGCGCCACCGCTACGGTGATCATCCATTGCTCTCGACGTTGGGGATCGATCTTGGCGTACATTGGTCCCCCTATTGGCAAGGGCGAACAACTCAGGGTGCTAGAGGCCGACCAGAGTGGGTCACGGTCTGGAGGTCTCTCGGGTTGAAGACCTTCAGTGCGATCGCCTGGCTATCCTGTCGATTCGCCTCCCACGCGACGACAAACGCCCCACCTGCCAACATGGCGATCTGGGGCTTGAAGCCAGTATGCCCAGGGCGCTGATCGTCAACGCGTAGGTCTGTCGGCTGCCATATCTTGCCGAAATCGGCCGACCAGGCGAGATAAATGCCTTCCTCTTGCTCAGGCCCACGGTTCTCCTGCCAAACGACGGCCACCCGCCCTGTGCCGTCGAGGGCGATGTGCGGGAATAGGGCTTCGGACTCGCCAGGAGGATCAGTGTTGAGCCGGATTTCCTCGGCACGCCACGTCCTGCCGAAGTCGGAAGACATATTCAAGTAGATATCCCAACCCCCATGCCTGGCATCGTGCCAGGCCACATAGACATGTCCTGTGTCGTCGCAGGCAATGACCGGAGCTGTGGATGGAGCCGCTTTGGTCTTGGCGCGGTCGAGTCGAACCTCCTTCGACCAGGTTTTGCCGAAGTCGGCCGAGGTCGTGACGTAAACGCTGAACTCTCCCTCGCGATTATCCGCCCAAGTGAGATAGATATGGCCCTGCGCGTCGGCCACCATTTGGAGAGGGCCGAGGATGTCCCCGTGACGCTCAACCTTCAAGCGTTGCTCGGCTCTCCAGGTCGTCGCGAAGTCGTCGGAAGCCCGGAAATATACCGCACCGTCGCCGTCCCGGTTATCGAACCACGCGACATAGACGTGGCCGTCGGCGCTGCTATGGACTATGGGCCAGGCTCGCATGATGGACATCAAGGGGTCTGGATGATCGCTGTTGAGTCTGACATCCCGCTCAAGCCAGCTCTTCCCAGCGTCGTCCGAGCGGTTGAAGTAGATATGATGGCTACCTCTGCCCTTTCCCAGTGGCTGCCCTTGGTCCACAACCCGCTCATCGGACCATACGACGTACACGTGGCCTTTTCCATCGGTGCTGAGTGCCGGCTCGAAGGCCTCATGCTCCTGGTTGAGCTTGATGCGCGGCCCAAATGTCCGACCAAAGTCCTCAGAGGCCGTGAACAGGACGTCCTTACGACCATCGCGATGTTTCATGCGCCAGGCGACATACACGCCGCCCCGGCCGTCGGTGTGCAGTTGTGGGCTGGACGACCACGACCCCTCAGCCTTGTCGACATCAAGCCACACCGACTCCGGCCGCCAGCTGTGGCCGCCGTCGCTGGAACGGTTGAGAAAGACGTGGTGCGGTCGCTTGTTCTGCCTCCCCACCCACATGAGGTAGAGATGATCGCCTGAGCCAATGCGGAGACGAGGTTCGACGAAAGCGCCTTGTGAGGGCGATGACGGCACGAAAAAGGTCGTTGCTCCGGCGGGGATGGTCAGCACCAGACTCAACAAGACCCCGACGATAGGTCCTCGTTGCAGGCCATGCTTGATGTGTGTCCTCAAATTCCCCAGCATGAATCACCATTCCTCGGAGATAGCATCATCACTATCCCAAATAACGTGCAAAACATGGACGGGGGGTTTCTCCCACCCCCTCTCTTGGTCTTCACTTGCATGCAAGGGAAGCTGGAGCAATAAACGGTTGATCCTGGTCGGCCTCCTCCCTCAAGTCCTGAGAGAGGAGGCGACGATCAGGCAGGTCCTAACCTCAGGCTATTGGCCAAGAGTCCGGAAGGGTTTGGGTAAGAGGAGAGCCCTCTCCGAGCTGTGGTGCAGATAGCCGGTGGCGATGAACTTCACCCCGTTGCCTAGCACCGTTTCCTGGAATCCCGAGTAGCTCAACCGCGGGCCGACGACGGGAGCGGTGCGTTCGGAAAAGGTGAGAATGTGGCCCACCTTGTCCGCCAATTGCGGGATCAACGTGTGTAATTGAAGCCGCGTGAAACATAGCAGCGTTTGCCGGAACGATCCAAGAAATCTTTCCGCATCGTCATAGGCATCGAGCTGGATGCGATTTGCCCAATCGCCATCGAGCGGAGGGCCGTACAGCCGCATATCTCTTTCCAGATCGCCGAAGGCGGAGAAGAACGTCAACCATGTCTCAAACGCACCCTCGTCCATGATGGTGGCTGCCACGGTATTATAGCTGTTGTAGCGCAGCCACAGATTTTGAGCCCAGTTAAAGGGGATGGAATCGAGCCGAATCAACCGGTTATCGGACGTATTGAACAGCAGGATATACGCCAGGAATGGGAACGACCCTGGCCCCGTCTCCGCACAGCCCCTATTCGCCCGCAAATCGCAGCTATCCAGCAGGATCACCCCTTGCTGTGGAATGCCAGCGAAGCGCGGATCATTCAGCGTGAGCAGGTCGACGTCGTTCGGCGTTAACGCCTCGCGATCGTCCCGTACCGCATTGCAAGCCTGATTGTAGAACCACATGCGAATATCACTCCCTCGCTGGAAGGACGTATCCGCTAACACCACAATGGAAATCCAAGGGCCATCGATGCGGTAGAAGGGAATCACGTGCTGTCCGTAGTACTCCGCCATCGGATCGGCGAGTTCGATCGCCGCTGCCGGAGCTGCAAACCCTACGCAGAGCGCGAGCACGGCGCTCAAGGCAAAACTTCGCCACCGCTTTTTCATGAGTCATCCTCCTTCGTCGTTTCGCAAACAACATCTACGAGCTGCTACCCTCTGCTGGCATCGTAGCCATATCGCAGACATCACAATCCTTCCTCAAATACAGCTAACGCCGCTGTGTTGTCCTGTTGTGGATCCTCACCTCCTTTCAAGAATCTGAGCAACGAAAACCTGATCATCCCAGGGGAGCGGCGCCTCATCCCCCTCTTGCGGTTGCCTATCGCTACCGACCGCGCCTGTTGGTCGGGCAACCACACCGCGCAGATGCATGGTGCCGGGAGAGACCTCATCCTTGAGGAAAGAGCCGGTACCACTCGCCACTTCTACGCACCCAGGCGTCTTGAAACGTCTTTTCCTGGTTTTGGAGATTGACCAGACTGCCCAGTTTGACATTGAAACGAATACGCACAGTGACCGAGCCCTGGGCCTCATCGACATTCACGGCATCGACGCTGGCGGTCAGGTATTGCACCGGTCCCTGCTGCTTGATGTAATCGCTGAGGCTGAGCTGCCGCCGTATCTTGGGCTCGAGCAGGCTGTACTGCGTGGCATAGTCCTCTCGCACCTTGGCCTGCCAGAACACCTCCGCCCGTTCCTTCAAAGCGCGCTCGACCTCGGCCGACGGCTTCGTCGTCTCCGCGGCCATGAGCGGCAGGGCCAGCAAAGCCAGGGACGCGACGGCTCCGCACCAAAGCCTTCGCCGTAACTTCGAGCGCTGCGATCGCCTATCTGTACTATCCATCCACATAATCCTCATAGTCCTCCGGTGGTATCCTTTAGCTCTCTCACCACGATGAGTCAGCCGCGCTTCAGATCAAGCTCAACCCTCGGACCGCGTGGCAGGTATCGCCGATAATCTGCTGATACAGCTGTGGACTTCGCCGTCGCACTGCCTCAAGATCGAGCCCCGTCACATAGGCGCAGAGACCTAGCACCTCCTGCCGGGCCTCTTCGATGTGTGCACGCGCCTTCTGGTCCAGCTGAAAGAGCTGATGGAATTGGGCATACCCCAAACATTCGAGGGCATGCCCCAGCAGTTTGAGCTTCGCTCCAGCGCGAAATACCTCCGCATCGGCGACATGCCCCAAGTTTTGGTAGTAACGGTCGAGGAGCTGGGGATCGGCCTGTAACCGGTAGATCAGCAGGTCGAGCTGTTGGCGTAGCAACGGCCAACTTGCTGCCTCGATGAACCCATGTCTGGCCGCCACTAGCAAGCTATAGCACAGATGGGTCCCGCCACAGGTGAAGCCGTGAATGGGCATTTTCTGGGGCAGCGGCCCACCGGCTTGAAAGAATGGCATGAGGCCGTCCGTCGCCTGCTGTAGCACCCGCAAACCGAACGCCGCTACGGTCTTCAGCTGAATACGCTGGCCATAAGCGTTCTGCCACTCCGCCGCCTGCAACTCCGCGAAGGCGATCAGGCTCCAGGCCACGTTGTTGGGGTCAAAGGCATCGGGATCAAAGCGGAAGAGGGCCTTTGCTCCATCGGCGACATCCTCGAGACGAAAGGTCTGACCGTCGAGCTGGAACGTGGTGGAGCGGGGAACCCCCGCTTCCAGGAAGGTCTTGAGGAACATGTTCGTGTGGATTTCGACGCTGGCAGGGAAATAGATCCAATACCGGGCATTGACGGCTTGCTTGCGCGCATAAGTGCGGAGGACGTAGGTCGCGGCGTTTTCGCCGTGCAGGCGGCACCCCCCTCCCAGGGCGCGAATCGCATGCACCAAGGCCCATGGATCATGGGGAGTCAGCGCATGCCGCTGGATGATGAGCTGTGCCCCTTCGACGGGATTGCGGCTCTCTGCCAAGCCGGCGCTGATCGCTGGCGCGATACTGGCACCCAGCGCGAAGGTGAGAAACTGACGGCGGGTAAAATGCGACTTACATGCAGGATAAAACCAGAGGTCCATGACCGTCCCCAGTGCTGAACGCATGCCACAAACGTGCGAGCACTTTTAAGCCAAAAGCAAAGCCGGTGCCCAGCCTTGTAGAAGACGATGCGGCCCCTGGGAGATCGTCTCATGGGCCATCCAGGAGCGGGGTTCGTCGATACGCGGAGAGTTTCAGGAGGGCGGCTTCGACGGTGACCTTGTTGCAATTTGTAACGATAATGACGTTCGCACCGTTTAATGGTGCAACATTAGACGGGCCACTCCATTGCGTACTTTTTCATCTTGCGCCATAAGGTCGTACGGCTGATGCCCAATGCTTCCGCGGCCTTGGTCTGATTGCCGCCATGCTCCAAGAGGGCAGCGCGGATATGCGTTTTCTCGATCTCCTCCAGGGTGTGCCGGCGCGGCGGCGGAGGCGAGTCGGAGTCTTCGCGGCCCCACAAGCTGGGGGGTAGGTCCTCGGGTGCGATACAGCCAGAGCGACCGAGCGCAATCGCCCGTTCTATGGCCTTTTCCAGCTCTCGTACATTGCCAGGCCATGAATACCAAAGCAACATTTCCATGGCTGCAGTGGAGATCCCTACCACGTCCCTTCCAAACCGATGGCTGTAAAGTGTGCAGAAATGATGCGCGAGGGCGGGAATGTCTTCCCGACGTTGCCGTAGCGGCGGAATGGTCAGGACGATACCGTCGAGGCGATAGTAGAGATCTTCGCGGAAGATGCCTTTCCGGACCAGCCTCTGCAGGTCTTTATTGGTGGCGGCGAGGATGCGTACGTCGATGTGGATGGGGGTGGTCCCGCCCACGCGCCGGAAGGTTTGCTCCTGTAGCACCCTCAGGAGCTTGACCTGTGCGGAAAGCGCCAGCTCTCCCACCTCATCCAGGAAAATCGTCCCGCGGTTGGCCTCTTCGAAAAGGCCTTTCTTTGTCGTCAAGGCCCCGGTGAAAGCACCCCTTTCATGGCCAAAGAGTTCGCTTTCGATGAGAGACTCCGGCAAGGTGGTGCAGTCGATCGTGATGAAAGGCTGTCCTGCACGATGGCTCCAGGCATGGATGGCTTTGGCGAGGATCTCCTTTCCTGTGCCGCTTTCACCTTGAATCAGCGCGGTAGCATCGGTGTTAGCTAATTGCCGAGCGGTGCTGATTACCTGCTGCATCTGGGGGCTTTCGACGACAATAACGTTGCTGTGCGTACTTGTCCATGCGCGTTCGCGCAAATGGGGGGCAGCTTCGAACAATCTCTTGGAGCAGTCTGGTGGCAGGGGGATTATCACCCTCGTTCCCTCCTTATATCGCCTTTTTCCACTATTCAGCGTCCATGGGGTTTGACAGTTCGATGGGTGACAGCCGGGCACTTCGTCAATGTCAGCAGGTCGCGCTCTAGCTGTATGATTTGCTACTGTTGTGCATCTGGAGGGCTCTTTAACGCTGGGGCTACCTCCTTTGTGTACTACCTGCTAAGCCTGCCTGGGGGGGCGGCGGCAGGAGGGCTCTGTCTTTCCTATCCTCGTGGCGTCTTCGCTTCAGGGGTCCTCCTCTTGAATAGACTCCCTGCCGGGTCGGGCCTTTCCGTCAACACGCGCTCGTCAAGGGAGTATAGTTTGATGGGACGCGATACGAGGCAGGATCGGTATATCGCGTCCCAAGGAATGCCGTACAGACCCGCTAATCAATACTAAAAGGAACGGTATATGACGTTTTATAAATAAAATTATATTTATTGGTATAAAATATAATAATGCTAGACGACAATAAATTTCATTACCCCTGTGTCTTGTCAATAAAAATCTCCTAAATTATTGAATAATTTAATTTTTCTCGAATACTCCGACTGTCTTGGCGCGCCGGCGACCTTGCAGTCTCTGATGCCGCAAATGTTTGGGAGTCGTCCCGGAATATGGTACAATCGCGTCACTTGGAACGCAGTAGATGGTCTTTGCCAGGGGCGGTCTGGCATGGCGTCAGCTAAGGGGTCAGACAGAGGGTACCATGTTGGCTATCGATCAAGCGACGCTGCACAAGCTGTATCACACCATGGTCCGGATTCGGCTCTTCGAACAGCGCATCATGGAGCTGTTCCAGCAGGGTCGGCTGCCCGGCTTTCTGCACGTCTCAATCGGGCAGGAGGCTGTACCGACTGGGGTCTGCGCGCATCTCCGCTCCAACGATTACATCTCCAGCACGCATCGCGGCCACGGCGACGTCATCGCCAAGGGTGCGCGCCTTGACCGTATGATGGCCGAGCTGTACGGCAAAAAAACCGGCTATTGCAAGGGCAAAGGTGGTTCGATGCACATCGCCGATCTCGAGCTCGGCATCCTAGGGGCGAATGGCATCGTCGGCGCCGGCATCCCCATCGCCACCGGCACGGCCTTGGCCTTCAAAATGCGGCGCACCGATCAGGTCGCCGTCTGCTTCTTCGGCGATGGCGGAGCGAACACCGGCGCCTTCCACGAGGGCCTCAATCTCGCCTCAGTGTGGAATCTCCCCGTGGTGTTCGTCTGTCAGAACAATCAATACGCCGAATCGACGCCACAGCGCGTCCACCAAAAAATCAAAGATATCGCCGTCCGAGCCATGGCCTACGACATCCCAGGTGAAACCGTCGACGGCATGGACGTACTGGAGGTCTATCGGGTGGCCGGCGACGCCGTGGCGCGTGCCCGCGCTGGGGGCGGGCCGACGCTGGTCGAATGCAAGACCTATCGCTTCTATGGCCATTACGTCGGCGATCCAGGCACAGCCTATCGCCGGCCCGAGGAGGTCGAGGAGTGGAAGCAGCGCGACCCCATCGCCACCTTTGCCCGGCGGTTGCTGGCCGAGGGTGTAACCACGGCGGCGGAGCTGAAAGCCATTGAGGAGGCGGTGCAACAGGAACTAGAGGCGGCGATCCGTTTCGCCGAGACGAGCCCCGAGCCCGATCTCGAAGACGCGCTACAGGATATCTATGCATCGTGATACCAGACCGTCACCGCCAGGCTCAGGGGCGTTCGTCTCCCTCTCCCACCGGGAGAGGGCGGAGGTGAAGAGAGAGTATCTATGCGCCAGATCAGCTATCGGCAGGCCTTGCAAGAAGCGCTGCGGGAGGAGATGCAGCGGGACGACTCGGTCTTCCTCTTGGGAGAGGACATCGCCGAGTTCGGCGGCAGTTATAAAGTGACGGCGGGGCTGTTGGAGGAATTCGGCCCCGAACGCGTGCGCAATACGCCCATCTCCGAGGCCGCCATCGTCGGGGCTGCCTTAGGCGCCTCCTTGGTCGGCATGCGTCCGGTGGCGGAGCTGATGTATGTCGATTTCTCGGCCATCGCCATGGACCAGATCGTCAACCAGGTGGCCAAAGTGCGCTATATGTTCGGCGGCAAAGCCAAGGCGTCGCTGGTTATCCGTACCCAGGGCGGCGCCGGACGTTCATCGGCGGCGCAGCACGCGCAGAGTCTGGAAGCCTGGTTCGTGCACATCCCCGGCCTTAAGGTGGTGCAGCCCTCCACGCCCTACGACGCTAAAGGGCTGCTGAAAGCAGCCATCCGCGACGACAACCCGGTCATGTTCCTCGAGCACAAGCTGCTTTATCCCGTACAGGGCCCGGTGCCGGAGGGGGAATACCTCATCCCCTTAGGACAGGCCGACGTCAAACGGCCGGGCAGCGATATCACCGTCGTCGCCACCTCGCGCATGGTGCACCGCGCCTTGGCGGCGGCGGAGACGCTGGCGCCGGAGGGCATCGACGTCGAAGTCATCGACCCCCGCACCCTCAACCCCCTCGACGAAGAGACCATCCTGGCCTCGGTGCGCAAGACGCAACATCTGGTCGTGGTCTATGAGGCCTACGAACGCTGCGGCATCGGGGCCGAAATCGCCGCGCTGGTGGCCAATCAGGCCATCGACTTCCTGGATGCGCCGATCGAGCGCGTGGCCGCCCTCAATACCCCGGTGCCCTTCAATCCGAAGCTGGAAAATTACGTCATTCCGAACGAAGAGCGCATCATCGCCGGCATCAAACGCGTGCTGGGCATAACAGATAGTGCTGACGCATGAGTGCTGAGTATTAACGTATAGACTTGCTCCACTCAGCACTCAAGACTCAGCACTCTCATTTCGGGAGATTCACTGTGGCGACGCTGATCAAGATGCCGCAGCTTGGACAGACGATGGAAGAGGGCACGATCATCACCTGGCTCAAGCGCGAAGGCGAGGGCGTGACGCAAGGAGAGCCTTTGGTGCAGATCGAGACCGACAAAGTCGTGTGCGATATCGAGGCTTCGCAGTCTGGCCTGCTGCATAGCATTTTAGCCCGCGAAGGGGAGAAAGTGGCGGTCGGCAACGCTATCGCGGTGATCGCCGCCGCGGGGGAAACGGTGCACCTGACGGCCCTGCTCGGGCCATCTCAGGCAGCGGAGGTGAGCCCGCCGCCGTCGCTGGTGCGATCACAAGCTACCCCAGCCTCAGACGCCGCACGGCAGCAGGGCACGAACGTCGGACCGGCCGAGGCGCGGGAGGTGCGCATCTCTCCGGCGGCCCGCAAGTTGGCGCGGGAGCATGGCATAGCCCTGGAGGCGTTGCAGGGAACGGGCCCGGGAGGACGCATCGTCGTCGACGATGTCGAGCGCGCCATTGCGGCGCAAAAGGTAGCGGCGCCGCAGGAGCGTGTGCTTCGCACCATTCCACTCACGGGCCTGCGCGGCACCATCGCCCAACGTATGGCGCAAAGCTGGGCACACGTCGCACGGGTGACGGAGGTCATCGAGGTCGATATGAGCGACGTCGTGGCATGGCGCCGCCGGCGGCTGATTGTGTGGGAACGTGAGTATGGCGTGCACATCAGCCTGACCGACGTCATCGCCTTCGCCGTGGCTCAGACGCTACGCGACTCGCCAGACCTGAACGCGCGGCTAGAGAACCAGGAGATTAAGGTGCTGGCGGATATCCATCTAGGCATCGCCGTGGCCACCGGCAATGGATTAATCGTTCCAGTCATTCGCCATGCCGACCAACTCCCCCTCTGGGAGCTGGCCCGGCAAAGCGCCCGGCTAGCTGAAAAGGCTCAGGAGCGGAAACTCACCCTGGATGAAGTCTCAGGTGGCACGTTCACGATTACCAATCTCGGCACCTACGGCATCGAAATCTTCACCCCTATGGTGAATTACCCCCAGTGTGCCATCCTCGGGGTAGGGCGTGTGGCCGAGCGCCCGGTGGTCCTACCGGGGCGTATCGAAGCTCGCTCGCTGATGTACCTTAGCCTTTCCTTCGACCATCGCATCACCGACGGCGCGCCCGCCGCCATGTTCCTGCAGCGGCTGAAAGAGCGGCTTGAGACCCTGAGCGACTTTCCGCTCTGAGGCACAACGGCAATGCTGACCGACGGTGCAATCCTGCCTTTGCAGTGGAGGCGAAGAAAGAGCTGTAGTATGCTATCCCCTCGGGAAGGCCAGACGAGGTGCGCCGGTCGACACCGCCGACTGGGCGGATTGCCGCGACAACATGGGTCGTGGCCGCCCCCCACCCGGCACACATCCTGGTTGGCTTCGCGAGGGGGGAAGACCATGATGAAGCGTCTGGGGTTAGCGTTAGCGCTCGTGATTTTACTCATCGGTAGCGTTGTGCCAAGCTATGCCTGGCATGGCTATCATGGCTACAAACGCCGCTCAGTGGTGATCGTGCCCCGCATCGTGGTGCCTATCGCGCCCTTCTGGGTGCCGCGCGTCTACCCGCCGGTGGTGGTTGCGCCGCCACCAGTGTATATCTACCCAGCGCCTCAGGTATACGTACCACCGCCACCGCCGCAGGCCTACTGGTACTATTGCGACGACCCGTCAGGGTATTACCCCTACGTGCAGCACTGTCTAGGGGGATGGCGACAGGTTCCGCCGTCGCCACCGCGCTAGAAGGGCAGAAGCGATGGTCAAACATGGCATCATGCTTCTGTCGGTGATGAGCCTTCTCAGCGCCTGCGCCACCTTGCCCGTTGGCCCGACCGTTATGGTTCTGCCTGGGGTCGGCAAACCCTTTGAGCTGTTCCAGACCGAAGCTGCTTCCTGCCGGCAATTCGCCCAGGCGCAGACCGGTATCTCGCCCGGCGAAGCGGCGACGCGCAGCACGCTCAACGGCGCCGCCATCGGCACGGCCGTCGGGGCGGGAGTGGGAGCAGCCATCGGCGCTGCGACCGGACGCCCCGATGTCGGGGCCGCGGTGGGGGGTGGGGGCCGGCGGTGGGCTGCTGTTGGGAGCGACGGAGGGGGCACGGGTCGGAGCCATCGCGGCCGGCACTCTTCAGTGGCGGTATGACCTGGCGTATGTGCACTGCATGTACGCCAAAGGCCATCAAGTCCCCGGCATGGCATCCCCCCCGGCGTCCAGTTATGTCCCGCCACCGCCGCCGAACGCCCCACCTCCGCCGCCCGCGAGCATGGTGCTGGTGCCTTCTTACCGCAAACTCCCACGCTATTGAGCGTGGCGCTGCCCACCCCCTGGACCACACCGCGCTCACCACCTGCATGTCCTGCGGCATCGTGGCTTTCCATCCTTCACGGTGCCGTGCCGCTGATCTTTTTTCCACCTTCCGTGTCAACCAGCTAGCCACTGCCTTCGTTAGTGACAGCAGGACGGCGATATCGAAGGCGCGAGGAAGCGCAACGTGATCCATGCGAACGCTGCCACCGATCAACCAACCGGTTACGACGAGCTGTACCATATCCATTATGGCCGGGTGCTGCGCCTCTGTCGCCTGCTCCTATGCGATGCCGCTGAAGCTGAGGACGTGGCGCAAGAGGTCTTCCTCAAATTGCTCCAGGCCTGTCGCACCGACACCCGCGCCGTGGCTTGGGGCCCATGGCTGACGCGGGTCACGTTGAACGCTTGTCGCGACCGACGGCGCTCGGGATGGTGGAAGTGGTGGCGAGATCCACGCGTTAAAGCTCAGAACGATGACATCCCTGTCATCGAACGGCTCACCCAGGGCCCAACACCCGAGGAGGAGGCGCTCAGTCGCGAGGTTCGGGAACGCATCTGGCTGGCATTTCGGGGCTTGCCGCCACGCCAGCAGGAAGTCTTTGTCTTGCGCTATCTGGAGGGATGGGCGATCGATGCCATCGCAGCGGCGCTGGAGCTCAGTACCGGGAGCGTCAAACAGCATCTGTTTCGCGCCGTCCACCGCTTGCGCCGAACCATCGGAGGAGAGTCATGAGGCGGTGCGTGTCAAACCACACCCTGTGGTTAGTCGCAGAAGGAGAAGCCAGGGCTGCCGACCGCGCTCATGTCCTGGCCTGCGCCTCCTGTTCTGCGCGCTATCGGCAGTTGGAACGCGATCTGCGAGTGCTCTGTCTTACCCTCTCCGGACCCCCTCCTGCACAGAGGACTTGGAATCCAGTGCCCCCGGTGCGTCGGCGTTGGATGGCGGCAGCGGTGGTCGCTGCTGCGCTGACCGTCGTGGTGTGGAGCAGCGGCTGGCTGTTAAGACCGATGCCGCCGAGTTCGCTGTCTATCGGCGAACGGGCGGCCGTCTGGTCCTTCCTGGAAGAGGTGTCCCTGGCCCTCTTCGCCACGGCGGATGCCGAGGCGTTGGGCGAAGTGACCGAGCCTGGCCTGGAGCCCGAGGTCGGTGCCCCGTACGCGGGCTTCCTTGATACATGGCCGTGTGACGACGGGACGTGGTGGTTGAACATCAAGTGCGAGACGCAACCGTTCCTCCTAGCCGAGGGACGCTAGTGTGAGGAGAGCGATCCATGAGAAAATCGGCTGTCGTAATGGTGGCGGTGCTGGCAGTAGGTTGGTGGGCAGCAATGGCCGAGGGGCACCCGCGCTGGGGCACGCGCGGGATGGGTCCGGGGTTGATGGGGGATGGCATGGGTATGCTAATCCCGCTGGTGCTCAAAGGGGTGGATCTCACCCCTGAGCAAGAGACACGTGTCCAGGAGATCATGGCGGCGCATCGCGCCACTCTCCGGACGCTGTTCCAACAGATGCGAGAGACACACGAAGAGCTTTCTGCTAAACTGTTCGCGCCAGGGGACGTGCAGGCGGCGGATCTCAACCCCTACACACAGCGCCTGGCGCAGCTCCGGGAGCAGCTCATGCAGGAGGGACTCAACGTAGCCCTAGAGGTTCGCGGTGTCCTGACCGCCGAGCAGCTCGCTCAGGCGGCAGCGTTGAAGGATCGGATGAAGGCGCTGCACTCGGAAATGCGCAGTCTGTTCAAAGAGAAGCACTGAGTTGCCCTGACTGAGGCGAAGGCGTGGCGTTGGCCGATGTAGAAGTAGCTAAGGGGCTGGGCGGGCGGGGGTGCCCGATGGCATGCCTCCCACGCACTTCTGGGTACGATGCAGTCACACATGAGGAGGATCCGATGGTCTCAGCGCAGCGATTGGTGGCCGTTTCGATGACGACGGCGGTGTTGGCGATCTTCTTTCTCCTGCTAGCGGGAAATCATCCGCCCGCCTTCGCGCAAGGTAATGCCTGTATGGAGGATGTACAGAAATTCTGCAAAGATGTACCGCCTGGGCGTGGCAATGTCATGAAATGTCTGCGTGCGCATCAGGCGGAACTCTCTCCGGCATGTCAGGAGCAGATTCAGGCGGCTAAAGCCAAGGCCCAGGAAGTCAGTCAAGCCTGCCAGAGCGATGTACAGCAGTTTTGTCAAGGTGTCAAACCTGGACGCGGTGCCATTGCCAAATGTTTGCGGGCCCACGAGTCAGAGCTTTCCGCCGCCTGCAAGGATGAATTGGCGCAGGTACGGTCCATGCGCAAGGCTCCCCGCTGAGTTTCCCCGTCCTGCTCTCTGCCGCCCGCGAGCGGACCTGGAACGGCGAGTTCAGGCCCGCTTGCATCATTTCCCTCACAGCCAGCTGGATTTGCGCTATACTGGAATGCGGTTCTGCATGTCGCAGCCTCTAGGGCCAATGAACGAGGGGAGACGGCACGGCGTCTCCCTGGTCTCTCCTCCCATGTCGGTGTTGACTCCCGGGCGGATTCGGTAGGAAGACTTCGACGGTTTCGGAACAGCGCCTTTGGGTGAACCAGCTACGATCTGCATTTTGCTGGCACTATAGGCAAAATTTCACCTCTCTGGTCTATGCCACGATATTCATCCAGCTCCCACTCTCCACGCCTGACTAGGTAGATCTTCCTACCACCGGCACATGACCTGCTAGCTCGGCCATCCTCACCGCCTTGCTGGTAGTGCGGGCTAACGTTTCAGTGGTCCCCAGTCGTAGTCCCCGACTCAACCACCCTGTCCACGATCGCAGCACAATGCTGTGAGATGCTTACTTTCCCGGCAGGGGTCGTCGACGATTTGGCGACTCAATGAACGTCGCGAGTGCAGCTATTCCCAAAAAGCCCGCGATTGCTTGATCTGGCAGGTTTCTTGTCCTACAGCACAATTTGCTGGACTGCTCCCCCAAGGTGTGTAGAATGGGCTCAGTTTCAATAGAAACAGCCACGTACGTCTTCCGCGCTGAACGTGCCCACAATGATGAAGCGAAGGGGGGAATCGCTCAATGACTGCATTTGTCTTGAGACGGATCGGGCAGACCATCGTCGTCCTGGCGATCGCCTCGATCATCGTCTTCGCCCTCATGCGCATGATCCCCGGCGATCCCATCCAGATCATCATGGGCGGCGAATACTCTCCGGAGGCCGAAGCCCAGCTACGCCGACAACTGGGGCTCGATCGCTCCATCATCGAGCAGTACTTCATCTGGATCGCCAATGTGCTGCGCGGCGAGTTCGGCTACTCCTACCTCAATCATACGCCCGTCAGCGTGCTGCTCTGGGATGCCTTTCTCCCGACCCTGTTTCTGGTCATCGGCACGACCATCGTCGGCCTGCTGATCGCCCTGCCTTCGGGCATCATCGCCGCCATCAAAAAAGACACCGTTTGGGATTACGGTTCGATGGGCTTTGCCATCCTTGGCTACTCCATGCCCAGCTTTTGGAAGGGCATCATTTTAATCTGGATTTTCGGGGTCTATCTGGGGTGGTTCCCGACCATGGGCTATGTCCACCCGTGGGATAATCCCAGCGAAAGCCTATGGAGGCTGACGCTGCCGTCGCTCACCCTGGGGACGTTTTTCTCGGGGTTGGTGGCTCGCATCACGCGTTCCAGCTTGCTGGAAGTGCTCGATCAGGATTTTATCAAGGCAGCCCGAGCCCGCGGTGTGCGACAGGCGCCCTTGGTGTATAAGCATGCGCTGCAGAATGCGCTGATCCCCGTGGTGACGGTCATTGGGTTGCAGTTCGGCACCTTGTTGGGCGGCGCCGTGCTGACGGAGACGGTGTTCACCATCCCGGGCATGGGACGGCTCACCGTGGCGGCGATCCTCAACCGCGAATACCAAGTGGTGCAGGGCGCGGTCCTGCTGGGAGTGGTGTTCGTGGTCGTGGTCAACCTCATCGTCGATTTAACCTACGCTTTTTTGAACCCGAAGATCCGGGTGCATTGAGTCTGCGCGATGAAAGCCTCTGAGTACGCACGTCTCTGGCGACGGTTTTGCCGCAACAAAGGGGCGGTGTTCGGTCTGGGCGTGTTCCTCGCGATCGTCTGCATGGCCCTGTTCGCCGACGTCCTCGCCCCCTATAACCCGTTTGAGCAGAACTACGCCCGCATCATGGAGGGTCCGTCCACCGAGCATTGGCTCGGTACCGACAGCTTCGGGCGCGACATGCTCAGCCGCATCATTTACGGCGCGCGCATCGCGCTGGTGGTCGGCATTCTGGCGGTCATGTTGGCCATGGCCATTGGGGTAACGCTGGGGCTGATCTCCGGCTATTACGGCGGCCTGCTCGATACCCTGATCATGCGCATCATGGATGGCCTCTTCGCCTTCCCCATCCTCATCCTGGCCATCGCCCTCATGGCGGTGATGGGATTCGGTGTGCGCAACGTCATTATCGCCGTGGCGATCGTGTCGATCGCCCCGTTCGCCCGGGTCACCCGCGGCGACGTCTTGGCCGTTCGCGAAGAACCGTACATCGAGGCCGCGCGCCTGGCGGGTATCAGCAACGCCGCGATCATCGCGCGCCATGTGCTGCCCAACGTGCTGGCGCCCATCATCGTCCAGGGCGCCTTGCGCGTCTCCGCCGCCATCATCACCGAGGCGGGCCTGAGCTTTCTCGGGCTGGGTCCGCAGCCTCCTACGCCGGTGTGGGGCTCGATGATCGCCGAAGGCCGGAATTTCATCGTCATGGCGCCGCATATTTCGACCTTTCCCGGCATTGCGTTGATGATCACCGTCGTCGGGTTGAACCTCTTGGGGGATGGACTGCGCGACACTCTCGACCCGAAACTCAAGCGTTGAGCCACGCTAGAGGACATGGGTTTGGAGATCTGGGGAGCATGTTGATGAACTGGCGTGAATTAGCCACTACCTCACAGTATCAAACAGCTGTGGCCATTAAACAGGAGTTGATGAATAACCATATCGAAGAGGCTCTCCATGGGACGGAGGAGTTGATAGAGGCGTTGAGCAGCTCAGATAAGAGGGCGTTGAGGCGTCAGCTTATTCGTCTGATGGCGCATGTTCTCCAGTGGAAAACACAGCCCGAACGACGTAGCCAGAGCTGGGCGGTCAGCATCGAGAACGCTCGTATCGAAATCGAGGAGTTACTTGAGCTCGAACCGAGCTTGCAGCCTTTTATTTCTGGATTGCTGAAAGAATTGTTTTTGAAGGCAAAACGATTGGCAGAAAAGGAAATGAATAGCGAAGTCACGCTCACGGAGCTTTCCTGGCAGGAATGTTTTGAGGACGACTATACCCTCAAGGCATCGAGGTAACCGATGACCGAGGTCCTTCTCGATGTCCGCGATCTCTGTGTGACCTTTGACAACGAGGACGGCCATGTCCGCGCTGTGGATGGGGTCAGCTTCGCCATTCATCCAGGGGAAATCCTGGGGCTCGTGGGAGAGTCGGGCGCCGGCAAAACCCTGACCTCGGAGGCGATTCTGCGGCTGATTCGCTGCCCACCCGGCCGCATCACTGGGGAGATCCTCTACCGCGGCCGCGATCTCTTGCAAGTCAGCGAAGCGGCGCTGGCCGATATTCGCGGTAAAGAGATCGCCATGATCTTTCAAAACCCGATCTCATCGTTGAATCCCGTCTTGCGCATCGGCGACCACCTGCGCGAAGCTATATCCCTGCATGTGCCGCTGCGGGGACGCACCTTGTGGGCCAAAGCTCGCGACATTCTGACGCGTGTGGGGATTCCATCGGCCGAGCGGCGGGCGCAGGATTATCCCCATCAATTCAGCGGCGGTATGTGCCAGCGGGTGATGATCGGTATGGGCATCGCCTGTACGCCAAGCCTGCTGATTGCCGATGAACCGACGACCGCCCTGGACGTGACCATTCAAGCGCAAATTTTAGCCCTCATCCGGCAGCTGGCGACCGAGCTCGGCATGGCGGTGCTGTTGGTGTCACACGATCTCGGCATCGTCTCGCAAATGTGCCATCGCGTCATCGTGATGTATGCCGGGAAGATCGTCGAGGAGGCGCCGATGGCGACGATCTTTCATGCCCCGCAACATCCCTACACGCGGGGGCTCATGGCGTGTCTTCCCAGACTTGACGACGTCCCAGGGCGGTTGGGATCGATCGCTGGTGTGATGCCGGGGCTACGCGATCTGCCGTCTGGTTGCCGCTTTCATCCGCGCTGCCCGATCGCCGAACCGCGCTGCGCGGTGGAGGAACCGTCCCTGCGCGTGGTCGCCGCTGGCCACCGCGTGGCGTGCCATCTGGCCGGGGATCACAGGCTGCCTTCACAAGGAGGAGCTTGATACCGGCGCATATAGGAGGCGCAGCATGGCAAAGTGTGCCGTGCCCCGCTGGGGGGCTCAGTGGCGGCGGGAACTGGTCTCTCCCTGTTGATGGGCATCGGCGCCAGGTTCAGGCACCCTCTCCCTCTGTGAGAGGGTGGGGGGTGAGGGAAGTCCAAGCGCTGAACAGACCCAGAGCCACCCTTACCCTGACCCTCTCCCGGCGGGAGAGGCGATCGCAGGCCTCCCCTCGCTGGGGCGTCGGCGGCTGAACCTGGTGCCGATGCCCTCGATGGGAAAGCGTGTGGGTGGAAGCCGCCATACATTCTCCTGTCAGCCGCCGGGAGGGAACGGGAATACATATGGGAAGAGTCTTACTCGACGTCCAACAGCTGACCAAATATTACCCCATCGATGCTGGACCGCTGCGCCGGTTCCTCCCAGGGCGCCATGGCCGCGTGCTGCGCGCCGTCGACGGCGTGAGTTTTACCATTGCCCCCACGGAAACACTGGGCCTGGTAGGTGAGAGCGGTTGCGGCAAGACGACGACCGGCCGCCTCATTCTGCGCGCCATCGAGCCGACTTCAGGGCATATTCGCTTCGACGGTCACGACGTCACCACCCTCCAGGGAAAAGCCTTGCAACCCTTCCGGCGGCAAGCCCAGATCGTCTTTCAGGACCCGTACTCGTCGCTGAACCCACGTCTGCCGGTGCGGCAGATCGTCGGGGAGCCGATGCTGGTGCATGGGCTGGCGGCCAAGCACACCGTCCGGGAGGCGGTCGATGCTACACTGGATATGGTGGGGCTCAGCCCCGAGCACGCCGAGCGCTATCCGCACGAATTGAGCGGTGGACAACGCCAGCGCGTCGGCATCGCCCGAGCCCTGGGCGTCCATCCGAAATTGATCGTGGCCGACGAGGCCGTCTCAGCCCTGGACGTCTCCATACGGGCGCAAATCCTCAATCTGTTTGTCGAGCTGCGCGAGCGCCTTGGGTTGGCCTACCTCTTCATCTCCCATGACCTCGGCGTCGTGCGCTTCATCAGTCATCGCGTGGCGGTGATGTATCTGGGGAGGGTGGTCGAGATCGGACCGGCAGCCTCGCTCTTTGACAATCCCCTCCATCCCTATACGCAAGCGCTCTTAGCCGCCATCCCCAAGATCGGCGATGGTACCACCTCGATGTTCGACCACACTGAGCGCTTGCTCACCGGGGAATTGCCGAACGCCATCGATCTACCCGAGGGCTGTCGTTTCTATACCCGTTGCCCCTGGCGGATGGACCGTTGCCGTGCCAACGAGCCTGCATTGAAGGACGTAGACAGCGGACATGCCGTGGCGTGCTATTTGTACGAGTAAGGGATGGTCAGGGTGCAACGTTCAAGATTTAGGGAGACCAGGCAACGAGATCAGAGGTAACCTTGAACCTTGCACGTTGAACTCTGGCTATGAAGGGAGGGTATGGGCATGCATCAGAGCCGCGATGGATTCGCAGTGGTGAATAGTTTGCTGCAGGTGGAAGAGACGCGGCGTGCGTTTCTCAAGACTCTTGGCTGGTCGGGAGCCGCTTTGGCGGCGTCGCAGCTTGTGCCATTCCACGCCATCCCATTGGCTTATGCCCAGAAACTCAAGCGTGGCGGGACGATCAAGATCGGCAGCTTCGCCAATATCGATACCCTCGATCCCCATAACACTACCATCATCGTTGCGACGGCGATCCACAATAACATCTATAACGGCATCCTCAAGGTCACGTACGATGGCCAGCAGGTAAAGTTCGTCCCGGATCTCGCCAAAGAGTGGGAGATCATCGCCGACCGCGTGCACATCTTCCGCTTCCATCAGGGCGTGACCTTCCACGATGGTACCCCTTTCGATGCATCGGTCGTGAAGTGGAATCTCGAACGCGTGAAGGATGTCAAGCAAGCCCCCATCCATGCCTGGAAGCTGAAATTATTGGAGAAAATCGAGATCCTCGACGACCACACCGTGCGGCTGACCTTCGAGAAGCCTTATCCGTTCTTACGGGTCGCTTTCACTGGTTCTACCGGTCGCGCTGGCACCATCGTCAGCCCCAAGGCTGTGGAGCAATGGGGTAAAGACTATGGCCGGCACCCTGTGGGCACCGGCCCCTTCAAGTTCGTAGAGTGGAAAGAAGCCGACTTTATCAGGCTCGAACGCAATCCCAATTATTTCGAGATGGGCGAAGACGGGAAACCACTGCCTTACCTCGATGGCGTGTACATCAAGTTCATCATCGAACCCTCCACCCTCGTGGCCGCCCTCCAGGCCGGTGAGGTCGATGGCATCAACAACGCGGCGCCGCAATTTATCGCCATGCTCCGGAAAAACCCTAACCTGAACGTGTACACACTCGTTGGCGGCAACTGGCGCACTGTCACCTTCAATTGTGCCAAAGAACCCTTCAGCGACATCGATCTGCGCCGAGCGGTCGCTTATGGCATCAACCGCGAGGAGATCCTCAAGCAGGTTCAATTCGACGAGGGCATCGTAGCATATGGGCCGATCTCACCGCCGATGACAGGGTTCTACGACCCCGAGTTCGGCAAGAACAAGGAAGGGCAGTATTACGACCCTGAGCTGGCCCGCGAATTCCTCAAAAAATCCCGTTATCCCAGCGGCGCCGAGGTGTTACTCCTCAGCACGAATACCGGCTATGCACCACGGCAGGCGGAGGTGCTGCAGGCCCAATTGGCCAAGCTGGGTATTAAGGTGAACATCAGCCTCAACGATGTGCCGGTCTTCCGTAAACGTTGGCTGGAGGAGCGCCAATGGGATCTTGTCCAGCTCCAGTGGGATGCTGACCTCGACCCCGATGAGACCCTATTTCCTGAGCTGCATTCGAAGGAGACCTGGAACGCCGGGCGCTGGAACAATCCGGAATTCGACCGCTTGGTCGAACTGGCGCAGGTGGAACCGGATGAACGGAAACGCAAACAGTATTATGATGCGGCAGTGAAAATCGTCATCGACGAGGCACCAGCCGCCGTCCTTCTGCACGAGAACGAACAGAAAATCTTCGCCAAGCACGTCAAGGGCTTCCAGCCGATCCCGGTCAATGCGATCAACATGCACAGCGTTTGGCTCGATAGAACGTAAGCGCGGATGAGTGCTTGTGACCAGTGTAACGACGCGTTGTGTATCGATGCGAACTGCTAGAGGCCATCCATGACTGAGACCGACATCGTGATCATCGGCGGCGGCATCGCCGGCGCCTCGACGGCGTATCACCTGGCCAAACAGGGTCATGACGTAACCCTGCTGGAGCGCGGAGATATCGCGTCCGAAGCCTCCGGCGTCAATGCTGGTGCCATCGGGGCGCTGGGCTGGGGAAATCTGCCGAACCTCGAATCGTTCTTGACGATGGGCAGCCTGGAGATCTTCAAACGCCTGCAACTCGACCTGGGATATGACATCGAATTTCGGCAATCGGGTTCCCTGCAAGCCATTCAGACGGAGGCGCAATATGCCTTCATCCGCGATCGCATGATCCAGCTCCGCGCGCAGGGTTACCGCGTGGAATTGCTCACCACCCGAGAGGCACGGGCCATCGAACCGGGCCTGAACCCTGCCCTGTTCGGCTGCATGTACATGCCGCTGCGAGCCCAAGCCGATCCCACCAAGGCGACGCGAGCCCTGGCCTCGGCAGCTGAGCGCCGGGGCGCCCGCATACTCGTCCACCATGAGGTCTTATCAGTGCGAGTACGCGGCGATGACAGCTATCAGGTTGAGACCTCCCGCGGCCCGTTCGGGGCGGGGACGCTGGTCATCGCGGCTGGGGCGTGGTGCGCCACCGTCGGGGCCTGGCTGGGATTGCGGATTCCGATCCTGCCGGTGCGGGGCCAGATGTGGGCCACCGATGCGCTCCCGCCTTGTATCTTTCACACCCTCTCATCGGCGGAATCGTCCCTGCACTGGCATACCATGCCCAGTAACGATGCCGAGACCCCGCCGTGCCTGACCCATCGGGGAGGTGCACGGGTGACTCGGCATCTCTACGGACGCCAGACGCGGGCAGGGGAGATCATCTTCGGTGGGGACCGGCAATTGGTGGGCTATCAAAGGGAACCGGCGCCGGCCGGCATCGAGGTCAACCGCGGCCAGGCTGCCGAGGTCTTGCCCTTCTTGCGAGAGCTGCCCGTGAAGCGGACATGGGCCGGGTTCATGCCCTTCTCGCTCGATGGCGCGCCTATCCTCGGGAAGATTCCGCACCGTCGCAATCTGTACATCGTCAGTGGGCTTGCGTCCTCTGGGTTCGGGCGCGGGCCGATGGCGGGTCAATTAGTGGCGGAGTACATCCACACGGGACATCGACCTTCCGTCCTAGCCGAGGCCGACCCTGCTCGGTGTGTCACCGTCATCGAGTAGCAAACGCTCGTCGGAGGAAGCATCGAGGTTCAGCAACGCCTGCTGGGGCAAGCCAGCTTCGCCCCGGCTCCAGCGACAGTGTGCTGCCGCGGCGATCATGGCGCCGTTGTCGGTACAGAGGCGCGGATGCGGAATGACGAGCTGCAAACCGGCTTCGGCGCAGGCCGCCTGAATGGTGCGCCGCAGTTGCGAATTGGCCGCCACACCGCCGGTGACCACCACCCGTTGGACTTCGCACTGACGAGCCGCCGCGAGCGTCTTATCGACGAGGACATCGACGATCGCCTGCTGAAAACTCGCGGCGATATCGGCGACTCGGTTTGCTCCATGCTTACGCACATGGTGCAGGACGGCGGTTTTGATGCCGCTGAAGCTGAAGTCCAGCGAGTCTTTCTCGAGATACGCCCGCGGGAAGCGCACAGCCTCGGGGTCGCCCTCGCGCGCCAACCGATCGATCACCGGGCCACCGGGATAGCCCAAGCCAAGCAATTTCGAGACCTTGTCAAAGGCTTCGCCGGCGGCGTCGTCCCGTGTTTGACCGAGGAGACGATAGGCGCCCAGGGGCTCGCATTGGTACAGATCGGTATGTCCGCCGGACACCACCAGGCAGACGAAGGGGCACGCTAGATCGGGCGCCTCAAGGAAGGCTGAGCAGATGTGCCCCTCCAAATGGTTTATCGGCAGCAGCGGCTTGCCGGCGGCGTAGGCCAGCGACTTGGCGAACGACAATCCGACGAGCAGCGCACCGATGAGGCCCGGGCCGCGGGTCACGGCGATGGCGTCGAGATCGGCCAGCGTGACCCCAGCCCCGTCCAGAGCCGCTTGGTACACTGGCCCAATGGCCTCGATGTGCTTCCGACACGCTAGTTCGGGAACGACCCCGCCGTAGCGATGATGCACCTCGACCTGCGTCGCCACAACGTTGGACAAGATGCCCATGGTCTCGTCCACGACGGCGATCGAAGTATCATCACAGCTGGTATCGATGCCGAGAATGCGGGTCATACCATGATTCGCTCTCGTGGGGAAACGCTCCACTCCCTCATGTTGCCCTTTCAAGGACTGAGGACTGAGTGCTGAGGACTGAGCATAAACAACTTGCCCACGTTTCTCAGTCCTTAGCCCTCATGGCTCAGTCCTGCTTTTACTGCTGTTGGGCCGCTTGGGCCACGGGCAGGATCTTCTTGAAAACCGTCCAACCTTTCAGGAGTTCGACGGCGCGCTGCAGTTGCACGTCGTCATCCGACCCTAAAACCACTTGACGGCCTTCCGCCTCCTGTGGCTCAGGCTTGGCCTCCTGATCTTCTTTCTCTCTCTCCTTATCCAGAGCGTTGGGGAGATCTTTCTCGCGAATGCTCCGGCGCCTCTGTTGCGCCGCCTCGGCTTTCTCGGTGGGCTGGTTCTCCACCTTGATATCTGGGGTGATGCCATTGCCCTGGATGAGGTAGCCCCGCGGCGTATAATACCGGGCCGTGGTCAAACGCAGACCAGAGCCATCGCTGAGCGGAATGATCGTCTGCACCGAGCCCTTGCCAAACGTTTGCGTCCCCAGCACGATGGCACGGCCATGGTCCTGCAGCGCTCCTGCGACGATTTCCGAGGCACTGGCGCTGCCGCTGTTGACCAAGACCACGAGAGGATATTCCAGATGCGGTCGGTCGCCTTTCGAGGTAAACCGCATGTTCTGGTTGCGGATGCGTCCTTGCGTATAGACGATCAGTTGGTCTTTGCCGACGAACTTATCGACCACCTCAACCGCTTGATTGAGCAGCCCGCCGGGGTTATTGCGGACATCCAGTACAAGGCCGGCAATGCCTTGTTCCTCCAGGTCATGAAGGGCCTCTTCGAGTTCGTCCGCCGTGGTCTTGTGGAAGTTGCGCAGCCGTACATAGCCGATGTTGCCATCTAACTTGCGATGGCTGACGCTACGAATCTTGATGACGTCGCGGGTGATGGTAAAATCTTTCGGGGCGTCGAAGTCATCGCGCATGATGGTGACGGTGACCGGTGTGCCCTTAGGGCCGCGCATCTTGCGGACAGCCTCTAACAGCGTGATGTCCTTGGTGGGTTCGCCATCGATTTTGACGATGCGATCGCCGGCTTTGAGCCCGGCGCGGAAGGCAGGCGTATCTTCGATGGGTGAGACGACGGTTAATTGGTCATCGCGCACGGTGATTTCAATGCCGAGGCCGCCAAATTGGCCTTCGGTTTCGACTTGCATCTCTTTGTACATCTCGGGTGGCATGTAGGACGTATGGGGATCGAGCGTGCGCAACATCCCCTTGATGGCGCCATCGATCAGCTTTCGACTGTCGATCTCCTCGACGTAGTTCGACTGCACCAGGGAGAGCACTTCGGTAAAGATCCGCAAGTTCTCGTAGTCATCCCCCCGTGCCAGGACGCGCTTGGCCATACCCGCCCCGATGAGAAAGCTCGCGGACACGAGTACCACCACGACGAGCACAATGCGCCTGCCCCCAAAGAACCTTGGCATTCGTCCATCCTCCCTGGCTTAGCTTCGCCAGTCCAATACCTGCCGAGTGCCCACTCTTCGATCGGCATTTTTATCGCCGGGCGGGTGCTTAGTCCTCCGGGACCGCTGCTACGGTCGGTGGTTGGCAAGCCATTCGAGCGGGTTTTCGGGTTTCCCATGATGTCGAATCTCAAAATACAGTGCCGGGCCATTGAGCGAGCCCCCTTCGCCGGTCTTCCCGACGACTTGGTGTCGCCTTACACGATCGCCCACCTTGACGAGAAGCTCGGATGCATACCCGTACAGGCTATAATAGCTATCTCCATGGTCGACAATCAAGAGGTTGCCATAGCCTTTAAACCAATTGGCGTATAACACTTGGCCGGCCTCGATGACCCGAAAGTGGCTTCCCGGCTCCGCCCCGATACCGATGCCTTTATTGAAGGTATAGGTGTTATAGACCGGATGCTTGATCTTGCCATAGGTCGAGACCAACTTGCCTGTCACCGGCCAGGCGAGGGAGCCGCGCAGCTGAGCAAACTTCCCCTGGCCGTCGGGGATGGCGTCGGTCTCGATGGACGGTCGCTCTGGTGCCGGGGTCAAGCGCGCCTGTTGTTGGCGCTGCCGTCGTTCGCGGGCCTGCTGGGCGAGAGCTTGCTTGCGCTGCTGTTCCAGACGCGAGATCAAGGCCAGCAAGCGAGCCGACGCTTGCTCCAGCTCTTTCATGGCGCTTTCATAGGTGCCTTGTTCCTGCCGGATTTTAGCGAGGAGGGCGTTCTTTTTCAACCGCTCTTTCTCGATCTCGTCTTTTTTCGCGGCGACTTGCAGGCGTGCTTTGGCCAAGTGCTCTTCGCGGGTTTTCACGGCACGTCGGGTGCGTTCGAGGGCTTCGAGGTTGGCGCGGTATTGCGAGATCAGGTCAGCGTCGTGTTCCACGAGCTTCAAGCTAAAGCGCACGCGCATCAGGAAATCGCTGACATCGGTGGCGGAGAGCAGGAACGGCAAATAGGCCACCCGGCCTTGCTTATAGAGCGCCCGCAAGCGCTGGTGCAAAAATCCCTCCTGTTGCTGTAACTTCCGAGTCAATTCATCCATCTCTTTGACCAGCGCTGCATGCTTGTCTGTCTGCATTTTCAAGTTCTTCTCATAGGTTTGCAGCTCGCGTCCCTTACGCTGCAGCAGCTGATCGCTCTCTTCAAGCTCTTGTACCACGGTGCGCTCGCGGCGTTTGGTGTGTTCCAGACGATTTTTATAATCCTGGAGTTGCCCCTTGAGCTGTTTAAGCTCTTGCCGCTCTTCTTTCAGTTTGCGATCGAGATCGGCGGTACCCCCTGCGACCGAGGGCGGCCACCACAGATACCCCAGATGGGCAACCAGTAAGGCCGCGATCGTGACGGCGGGGCCTCGGAGATATTGCATCAGGCAAAATGTCTGCGACGATGAGGTGCGACGTCGAGGCATCGGTCTCCTCACGAAGACAGGCCGGTTCGTCTGAGGGAAAACAGACTGCCGAAGGCGCCGAGCAGCCCACCGGTGAGCAGCATCGTCGTAATGGCCGGAGGCGGCAGGAACTGAAACAGCGAGAAGTCGACGAAGAATTCTCCCGCTGGTCTGAGCCAGACCATGAGCGCGACATAGACGCCGTAGGCGATGCCGATGGCGAGACCGCTCCCCACGACGCCCTGCAGGATGCCTTCGAGGACATAAGGAATCTTGATGAACCACACGGTGGCGCCCACCAGACGCATGATCTCGATCTCTTCGGCTCGGCTATACAGCGCCAAGCGCACGGTCGTGGCGATGATGAACATCACCGCCAGGCCGATGATGCCGCCGATGCCGATCACCCCGACCTCCAGCAGCCATACGAGCGTGAGAAAGCGTTCGATCCAGCGCTCGCCATAATCGATGTCCTCGATTTCCGGCAATTGGCGATAGCGTTCAACGGCCTCGCGCAACCGCTCGGGCTTGCGATAGTCGTCTCGCACCGTGATCGTGAAGGAGGCAGGCAGCGGGTTAGATTGTAGCCCCTGCAGGATGGTCGCGCCCTCGCCCAGCCGGGCCTTGAGCTGCTGCAACGCCTCCTCTTTCGAGGTATAGATCAGCGAGGCGGCTTCGGGCGCTTGTTCGAAGGCGAGGCGTAGGGCATCCCGGCGCTCTGGGGTGATGTCGTCGCGCAGATAGATCACCATGTGCACCTGGCTACCCCAATACGCGGCGAAATTACGGAAATTCACATAGACCAGCGCTACGCCGCTGACCAGCAGCATCCCGGTGGCGATGACGAAAATGGCCACCAGGTTGATGCGACGATGGCGGTAGAAATTCCGTAGGGCTTCGCGCAGAAAATACATGCCGCCTCAGCAATCCCAATGGTCAATGGGACAGCAAACGACCATGATCGAGGGTGAGGACGCGGCCAGGCGTCGAGGCCACCAGCTGGCGGTCATGAGTGGCGATCAGCACCGTGGTGCCATCGGCGTTCACCTCGTACAAGAGCGCGAGGATCTCCTGCGCCAGCCCATCGTCGAGGTTGCCGGTCGGTTCGTCGGCCAGGATGAGCGCCGGCTCATTGACCAAAGCCCGCGCCAAAGCGACGCGTTGTTGCTCCCCGCCGGACAGTTCCTGCGGGAGCGCGTCTTTCTTGTGGGAGAGGCCAACGCGCGTCAGCACCTGCGCCACCCGACGTCGCACCAGACGTTCGGGGATTGCCAGGACGCGCTGCGCGAAGGCGACGTTCTCAAAGGCAGTTTTCGTGGGAAGCAGTTTGAAATCTTGAAAAACGATGCCGATCGAGCGTCGAAACGTCGGGATGGATCGCCGTGATAAACGCGTGACGTTGCGACCGTTGACCACGATCTGCCCACGGTCTGGCCGTTCCGCCGCATATAACAACCGCAACAGCGTCGTCTTCCCGGCGCCGCTCGGCCCCGTCAGGAAGACGAACTCTCCCGGTTCGACCCGAAAGGTGATGTCTTCAAGAGCCGATAGCCTCGCCGAAAAGCTCTTGAAAACATGAAACATCTGGATCATCAGGCCCCAGCTGGCGCGACCGCGCGCTGCATAGGTGAACCCCCACGTGCACCGCCCTCTAGGCCTCGGGGCTGCGAACGTGTCGACAAGGATGCCTCCACTTGAGGCACGGTGGCTTACGAGGAGGTTCCCAACCGCTTCGCCTGGACGTCTTTCCAGTAATGACAGGCGACGTAATGTCCGCCTCCGATATCCTGGAGCTGGGGCTCGACGGTTTTACAATCGGATTTGGCATATAGGCAGCGTGTATGGAATCGGCAGCCGCTCGGCGGATTGATAGGGCTCGGCACATCGCCGGGGAGAATGATCCGCTGTTTCTTAATGGTCGGGTCGGGGCGCGGCACCGCCGACAGCAAGGCCTCGGTATACGGATGGGACGGGTTTTGATAGAGTTCACGATCCGTCGCCAGCTCGACGATCTTGCCCAGATACATCACCGCCACCCGGTCGCTGATGTGTTCCACCACGCTCAGATCATGGGCGATGATGAGGTAGGTTAGGTTGAACTCCTTCTGGAGATCCTCCAACAGATTGATCACCTGGGCTTGGATGGAAACGTCGAGCGCTGATACCGGCTCATCCCCGATGATCAACTTCGGGTTCAGCGCTAGGGCGCGGGCGATGCCGATACGTTGTCGTTGCCCACCGCTGAACTCATGGGGATACCGCCGCATATGCTCCGGGCGCAGCCCCACTTTTTCGAGGATGTTGGCGACGATCTCCTCCTTCTCGCGTCCCTTGGCGATCTTATGGATTTCCAGCGGCTCGCCGACGATGCTAGCCACGGTCATGCGCGGGTTCAGTGAGGCGTATGGATCCTGAAAGATGATTTGCATCTGTCGACGCAGGGCGCGCATCGGTTTTTTACCGAGCTTCAGGATGTCTTGCCCTTCGAAACGCACCTCGCCGCTGGTGGGTTCGATCAGGCGCAGGATGGTGCGCGCCGCCGTCGATTTGCCACAGCCGCTCTCTCCCACCAACCCCACCGTTTCGCCGGGGAATAACTGAAAGCTGATGCCATCGACCGCTTGCACGTGCCCGATGGTTTTGGAGAGAATCCCCCCCTTTATGGGGAAGTATTTTTTCAGGTCTTTGACTTCCAGTAATGGTTGGGCCATGGTCTCGCTCTCCCTACCGCCAGGGCTCTCGCCATTGTCATCCGGGGAAGAAGCACGCGCTGTAGTGGCCACCCGGCACCTTCTCTAAGGCAGGCTCCTGTTCCTTGCAGATCTGCTGGGCTTTCGGGCAGCGCGGATGGAACTTGCAGCCCGAGGGCAGATTGTAGGGGCTGGGCACGATGCCGGGGATCTCCATCAGGCGCTGCTTCTGGCCGGTCGCCTTCTCCTCCAGACGTGGCAAGGATTGCAGCAGGCCCTGGGTATAGGGATGTTGCGGCGCCTTGAAAATCTCCAGGACCGGCCCCTCTTCCACGACCTTGCCGCAGTACATCACCACCACGCGCCGCGCTGATTCCGCCACGACCCCCAGGTTATGGGTGATGAGGATGATGGCCATACCGAGCTGTTCTTTCAGGCCGAACATCAGGTCGAGGATTTGCGCCTGAATGGTGACGTCGAGAGCGGTCGTGGGCTCATCGGCGAGCAGGATCTTAGGGTTACAGGATAAGGCCATGGCGATCATGGCGCGCTGGCGCATGCCGCCGCTGAGCTGGTGCGGGTATTCGTGGACACGGCGCTCGGGAGCGGGAATGCCCACTTTTTGCAGCATCTCGATGGATTTGGCCAGGGCATCGCGCTTGCTCAAACCCTGATGCAGGATAATGGCTTCCGAGATCTGATTGCCAATGGTGAACACGGGATTCAAAGAGGTCATCGGCTCTTGGAAGATCATTGAGATCTCGTTGCCGCGGATGCGCCGCATCTCGGCGCGCGAGAACTTGAGCAGATCTTGCCCCTCGAAGACGATCTCGCCACCGACCGTGCGTCCCGGCGGATCGGGGACCAGCCGCAGAATCGACAGCGCCGTGACGCTCTTACCACAGCCGGATTCGCCGACAACTCCTAGAGTCTCGCCGCGATGCAGTTGGTAACTCACGCCATCGACGGCTTTGGCGACGCCATCGGAGGTAAAGAAATAGGTTTTCAGGTCACGCAGGTCGAGGAGGAGATCGTTGTTCATCGGAGCCTGCCTTTCCTCTCAGGCGTTGAAAAATCACCGATCGCTCGGCGCGTTGCCTGCTACAATAGCCTTCCACTCTTAGCATATTTCGAGGTTGGTGACAAGATTTTTGCACAGGCCGGCCAAAATTTAGCGCAGCACGGCCGCCGCGGGGATCTCGGGGGAAAGCGCCAGGAAATTGGCCAGGAGTTTCTTGCCTTCCACCGTCAAGATGGATTCGGGATGGAATTGCACCCCCTCCACCAGCAGCTCGCGGTGGCGCACGCCCATGATCACGCCGTCGTCGGTCTCCGCCGACACCTCCAGACACTCCGGCAGGGTTTCACGCCGGATCACCAGCGAGTGGTAGCGCGTGGCCTCGAAGGGCCGTGGCAGGCCGCGGAAGATCGTCTTGCCATCGTGGTAGATCAGCGATGTCTTACCGTGAAACAGCGCCGGCGCCCGCACGATATCGCCGCCGAAGACGTCGCCGATACATTGATGGCCGAGACACACGCCAAGCAGCGGCACACGCCCCGCGAACTGGCGGATAACGTCGCAGGAAATCCCCGCCTCTTTCGGCGTGCAGGGCCCAGGGGAGATGACGATTTTCTCCGGGGCGAGGCGTTCGATCTCGGCCACGCTGATCTGATCGTTGCGGTAGACCTGGATATCTGCTCCTAGCTCCCCGAGGTACTGGACGAGGTTATAGGTAAACGAATCATAGTTATCGATCATCAGGATCATACGCCCTTCTCCGTTCACATTTCCTCGGGAGCCTTGATGCCCAGCATACGCAGCCCGCTCTGAATCACGGTTTCTACGCCCTTCACTAAGAGAAGACGAGCATGGCGGACCTGCGGATCATCCGTCAAGATGCGATAGTTATGGTAGTACTTGTTGAACGCCTCGGACAGCGTGAGCAGATAGTCGGTAACTAAAAAGGGCTCATAGTCCTGTGCGGCCCGACGCAACACGGCCGGGTAATCGACCAATAATCTGATCAGGGCAAACGCGTCGTCCTCGGCCAAGGGGGCGCAGTCGACGTCAGCCCGTACCTCCGCATCGGCCTTGCGCAAGACGCTGCAGGCGCGGGCATGGGTGTACTGCACGTAGGGGCCGGTCTCGCCTTCGAAGGTCAGCACTTTCTCCCATTCGAAGTTGACGTCCTTGACGCGTCGCGTGCTCAGGAACGCGAAGACCACTGCCCCGATGCCCACCATCTCAGCTACCTCGCGCTTGTTGGGCAGCGTCGGGTTTTTCTCATGGACGATCTGCTCCGCCAGCTCGACGGCGCGATCCAGGACGTCTTCCAAGAAGATGATGTTGCCGCGGCGCGTGCCCATTTTTTCGGCGTTGAACTTGATTAGGCCGAAATCCACGTGCACACAGTCCTTGGCCCAGGCAAAGCCCATCAGTTCCAGCACTTTGAAGACTTGCTGGAAGTGCAAGCGCTGATCGGCGCCAACCACGTACAGCATTTTCCAGGGGCGATAGGTGTCGTGCCGATACATGGCGGCAGCTAGGTCGCGGGTGGCGTAGAGCGTCGCCTCATCCTTCTTGCGCAGCAGACAGGGGGGCATGTTGTAGGGGCGCAGATCGACGATCAGGGCCTCTTCACTGACGCTGACCAAGCCCGCCTCGCGGATGCGCTCGATGGTCGACTCCAGATAGGGTTCATAGAAGCTCTCCCCCGCATATGAATCGAAGGCGATCCCCAAGCGGTCGTAGATCCGTGCAAACTCCTCTAGGCTGAGGTCACGAAAGCGCTGCCACAGGGCACGAGCCTCGGAGTCGCCATCCTCCAGACGCTTGAACCACGCGCGCGCCTCTTCTTCCAGCTCCGGCTGGGTTTCGACTTCAGCATGGAAGCGCACGTACAGCTCGTACAGTGTCTGGATGGCATTGGTCGCCAATGCGGCTTCATCCCCCCAGCGCCTGAAAGCGACGATCAGCTTGCCAAATTGCGTGCCCCAATCGCCCAGGTGGTTGATTCGCACCACCGAGTAACCCAGCAGAGAGTAGATCAGGTACAGGGCCTGGCCAATGACGGTCGTGCGCAGGTGCCCGACGCCAAACGGCTTGGCGATGTTCGGGGACGAGTAATCGATCACCACCGTCTTGCCGCGTCCCTCTTCCGAGCTGCCGTAGTTTGGCCCTTGTGCCGCGATGGCGGCGAGCCCCACTTGGCTATACGCCACCCGATCGACGAAGAAGTTCAAATATGGGCCGGTGGCCCGCGCTTCCCGCACGAGGACCGTGGGCTGAAAGGCGCTGGCCAGCTCCGCGGCGATGGCCGCCGGCGCTTTGCGCCGGACCTTGGCCAGCGGGAAGCAGGGGAAGGCGTAGTCGCCGAGCTGCACCGATGGCGGCACCTCGATCGCCTGCCGCAGTTCAGCCTCGGCAAGCGGCACGTGCTGTTGCAGAAACCGTACGATGTCGTCAACAAATGCCTGCATAGACTATCCTGTCGTTGGAGGCTCAACTCGCCGCGCTCGACCGGCGTTGGCCTTTAGGCTGGATGCGTTCCAGGCCAGCCATATAGGGCCGCAGCACTTCGGGCACTACCACCGAGCCGTCCTGCTGTTGGTAGATCTCTAAAATGGGGATCAGGATGCGCGGCGAGGCGATCACCGTGTTGTTCAGGGTATGGGCGTAGCGCGTCTTCCCTTGCCGATCGCGGTAGCGCAACCTCAGGCGGCGCGCCTGAAAATCGTAAAACCGCGAGGCCGAGTGGGTTTCGCCATAGGCGTTTCGGCTCGGCATCCAGGTTTCGATGTCGTATTTTTTCACCTGAGGCAGGCCGAGATCGCCGCCACAGACGCTGACAACACGGTAGGGCAACTGTAGGGCCTGGAGAACTTCCTCGGCATTGCACACGATGGCCTCATGCTCCGCGATGGATACCTGCTCGTCGGCGACGCAGATGATCACCTGCTCGACCTTGTGGAACTGGTGGATGCGGTAAAGGCCTCGCGTATCGCGGCCGTACGTCCCCGCCTCCCGACGATAGCACGTCGACAGGCCGACGTAGCGCTTAGGCAACTCAGCCTCGCTCAGGATCTCGTCGTAATGATAAGCCGTGAGCGGCACCTCCGAGGTGCCAATCAGGTTGAGTTCATCCTTCTCAATGCGGTACGCCTGCTCTTCCCCACCGGGGAAGTAGGCCGTGCCGATCATGGCCTCATCCCGCACCAGGTGGGGTACCAGCATGGGCGTAAAGCCTTTGCGCAGCATATGATCCAACGTAAAGCGCAACACCGCTAGTTCCAGCAGGACGGCCTCGTTTTTCAGATAATACGTGCGGGTGCCGGCGATGCGTGCGGCCCGCCTGATATCGATGAGGTCAAGCGCCTCGCCCAATTCTACATGATCGCGCGGGGTGAACGGAAAAGCTGGCGGCTCGCCCCAGCGTCGTACCTCGACGTTATCCGCCTCCGTCAGGCCTTCTGGCACATCGGGGGCTGGGACGTTGGGCACCTGCAGCATCAAGCGTTCGAATTCGCGTTCGAGAGGAGCCAGATCGGCTTCGATGCGCTTGAGCCGCTCGGTGATCATCTTCGTCTCGGCAAGGAGGGCCTCCCGTTCGCCGGCCGGCGCGCTGGACACCGCCTTGGACTTGCGGTTGCGCTCGGCCCGGAGCTGCTCGGATTCGGTGATCAGCGCCCGGCGCTGACGGTCGACTTCGAGCAAGCGGTCGATGTCGACCTTGAGGCGTTTCTTTTCAGCCCCCGCCTTGACGAGGTCGGGAAACTCACGGATGAAGGCGATGTCGAGCATACGATCGTCACACCAATGGATAAAACGGGCACATTGTGCTTTCTTCCCCTCCGGGAGAGGGCTAGGGTGAGGGAAGCCTCACCGCTCGATGGTACGCTGCCGCCCTCACCCTGACCCTCTCCCAGAGGGAGAGGGCATTGAAGGATAAGCTTCTCCCCGTGGGAGAAGGGATTAGAGCGGGCATCATTGCCCCATAGGTCGCAGGCGGCGTGCGTCTATGCACCGACGAGCATCGTCACCAAGGCGATGGCACCGAAGACCAGGAAGGCGCCATCCACCAGGGACTCGCTCAGGAAGCGGCGCACAATGCGCTGACGGGTGATCAGATATAAACTTACGCCGAGGTATGCCACCCCGATCAGGTAGCTCGCCTGCACGGGGCGCAGCCAGCCAACACTGGGGGCGACTACGAAGAACAGGCTCAGGATCGCCGTGGTTGCGACCAGGAGCTGCCACGTGCGCTGGGTGCCGAGCACGATGGGAATCGTTTCGCGACCCACCAGGCGATCTCCTTGAATGTCACGGATGTCCAGCAGTGCCGCGCGCAGGAACACCATCAAAAACGTCATGCAGAACAGGGCGCCGATCTGCCACCAAGGCAGCGCCACCTCGCTGCTCAGGGCGGGTAAGACGAGGGTAATCACCGCCCAAGCCAGGGGGACGAAGAGGGTCTTCGAGGTCGGGATATCTTTCAGGCGCCGGTACTTCAGAGCGTTGCTCCGTGGGCCGCCCACGAGATCGGTTTGATAGAGCCCGCCCATGACCACCATCAGCGTCGTCAACGCCAGCGGCCCCCAACCCAGGTGATACGACAGGGCCATCGTGCCCAAGGCACAGGCCAGCGCGCTGCCCCGCAAGACGCCACGGTGGCGCTGGTAGAATTCGGTGCGCATGGGATCATTGAGCTTGCCGGCTTTTGATTCCGCCAGGCGATTCAATGTGTGCACGGCATACACATACAGACCGGCGATGACCAGATACAGCGGCGTAAAGGGCATGTCCAGCAGTTGCATATTGGCGACGGTCAGCGCCATCGCTCCCAGGGCCACGTAAATGTTCGTTTGCGTCAAGAACCCCAGCAGGCGCTGCGCCAACTTCCAACCGGTAGGACGCCGCGTCTGGGCTTGCTCCAAGCGCTCGACCACCTGCTGGATGATCCAGTTGGGGGTGGACGCACCAGCGGTCACCCCGACGGTTTCATATTCGGTCAACTGGCCGAGGTCCAGCTCATCCGCCGTCTCGACGTGAAAGGCCGGGATGCCCTTCGACTTGGAAAGCTCCACCAGGCGCTGGGTGTTGCTGCTGCCCTTGCCACCGACCACCACCATGGCGTCAACTGTCTCCGCCACCTGCAAGACTTCTTCCTGGCGCGTGTGCGTATCGTCGCAGATGGTGTTGACCACGACGCAATCGTCGTACTTGGCCTTCAGCCGCTCGGCCACCTCGTGAAACTTGATCTCATTGGCGGTGGTCTGCGACACCAAGCAGACCTTGGCCATGGGCGGCAGGGTGTCGACTTCTTCCGCCGAGCTGATGACCACGCCACGGTCGCGCGCATAGCCCAGATGGCCGATCACTTCTGGGTGATCGCGGTGCCCGAGAATGACCAGCGAATAGCCCAGGCCCAGATACTTTTTGATGTGGGCGTGGACTTTGGCGACCAGCGGGCAGGTGCCATCGCGCAGCTTCACCCCACGCGACTTCAACTCCTGCCGGGTCTCGGGCGGAATGCCGTGGGCGCGGATGATGAGGGTCGAGCCCGCTTGCAACTCATCGAACTCCTTCACGACCGTCATCCCCTTGCTGGCCAACAGGTCCACCACCTGGGGATTGTGGATCAAGGGACCAAACGTATGCACGGCGCCATCGGCGTTATCTGCAGCGTCCATGGCGATGTTCATCGTCCGCCGCACACCCCAACAAAACCCAGCTGACTTCGCGAGCTTGACTTTCACGAACGCGCCTCCTTCTCAACCGCGCGGCACGATCACACCCGTGGGATGGTGATGCCTTGCTGAAACTGATACTTCCCCCCACGGTCGGCGTATGACACCTCACAGACCTGCTCGCTTGCGAGGAAGATCACCTGCGCGATGCCTTCGTTACTGTAGATCTTCGCCGGCAATGGGGTAGTATTCGAGATCTCGATGGTGAGATGCCCCTCCCACTCGCATTCGAGCGGCGTGATATTGACGACAATGCCACACCGCGCATAGGTCGATTTGCCGATGCAAATGCCGAGGACGGTGCGCGGGATGCGAAAATACTCCAATGAGCGCCCCAAGGCAAATGAGTTCGGCGGAATGATGCAGACGTCGGCCTTGATATCGATGAATGAGCGGGCATCGAAGTGCTTCGGATCGACCACCGTGGTGTTGATGTTGGTGAAGATCTTGAACTCATCGGCAACCCGGATGTCGTAGCCCATCGAAGACAGCCCATACGAGATCACCCCTTGACGTACTAGGCGGTCCTCAAAGGGCTCGATCATGTGGTATTTCTGGGCATACTCCCGAATCTCCCAATCCACCAGGATGCGGCCGCGCTGCCCTGTGCCCGAATCTCGTGGCCCCAACCTGCTCCCTCCTTCCCTAGACATGGATCTCGACGTCCACGGGCTCCACCTGTTCGCTCTGACGGAGGAGTGGATCGACCACCGCCACCAAATAGTCCTCGACCTGCTGTGGTGCCCGACCGACGAAGCGTGATGGCGCGCATAACGCCGGCAATTCATCCTTCACTGCCGCGAAGGCGGGATCGGCCGCTACGCGGTCGATGAGATCGTTCGCCCCGCCCTCTTTCACCACCTGAGCTGCCGCCATGGCGTGGACGCGAATGCGCTCATGCAGGGTCTGGCGGTCGCCGCCCGCCTTGACGCCGGCCATGAGCAGGGCCTCGGTGGCCATAAAGGGGAGTTCCTGTTGCACCCGCCGGGCGATCACCGCCGGATAGACGGTCAAACCGCGCACGACGTTGAGGTACAGCCGCAAGATGGCATCAGCCGCCAAAAAGGCCTCGGGGATGACGAGCCGACGATTGGACGAGTCGTCGAGGGTGCGCTCGAACCACTGCGTCGCCGCAGTCAAGGGGGCGTTGAACGCCGTGGTCATGACATAGCGCGCCAGACCGGCGATGCGCTCGCACCGCATCGGGTTACGCTTGTAGGCCATGGCTGAGGAGCCCACCTGCTCGGCCTCGAAAGGTTCTTCCATTTCCCCCAGGCTTTGCAAGAGCCGGACGTCGGCGCTGAATTTATGGGCGGATTGGGCGATGCCCGATAGCACGTTTAGCACTAGGCTGTCGAGCTTGCGGGGATAGGTTTGTCCAGTGATGGGGAATGCCTCGCGAAACCCCATCCGCTCGGTCACCATCTGGTCGAGCCGTTTGACCTTCTCATGATCGCCGGCGAACAATTCGAGGAAGCTGGCCTGGGTACCGGTCGTGCCTTTGACGCCGCGAAATTTCAAGCCTGCCCGTGCCTGCTCCAGCGCCTCGTAATCCATGATCAGATCCTGCAGCCACAGGCAAGCCCGCTTGCCGACGGTGGTGAGCTGAGCCGGTTGGAAGTGGGTGTACCCGAGCGTGGCCACATCTTTATGCCGTGCCGCGAAGTCGGCCAGATCGGCGATCAGCCGCAGCACCTTGGCGCGCAGCAGAAGCAGCCCGTCGCGCATCTGAATCAGCTCGGTGTTGTCTACAACGAAGGCACTCGTTGCCCCCAGGTGAATGATCCCCCTGGCGTGCGGACACTGCTGGCCGTAGGCGTAGATGTGCGCCATGACGTCGTGGCGTATCTGGCGCTCCCGTGCCTCCGCCACCTCGTAATTCACATCATCCTGATGGGCGCGCAGCTCGGCGATCTGCTCGTCGGTAATGGGCAGCCCTAGTTCTTGCTCGGCTTCGGCCAACACCACCCACAACCGGCGCCAGGTGCGAAACTTCTTCTCGGGGGAGAAATTGTAGAGCATCTCCCGGCTGGCGTATCGGGTCCCCAGAGGGTTTTCATAGGTCTGGTAATCGTGCATAGGCTACAGCGGACTCCACGTGTCGACCAACCGCGTCAAAACCCACGGCCCTTGATTATCCAGTGTTGCAAGACTTGCATGCGTTGATTGGGGCGCGGGCGCGTCGTCGGGCTGTCGCCTCGGTGTCCACTCGCACCGCGCCGCGAGCGGTTTAGGCGCGCTCACGAGAGGGCTTCGTTGATATACCTGACGGCGTTACGAAAGATCTGCACGCCCATCCCCTCGGTGGGTACCGATTCACGCGTCCAGCGCGGATGGTTCGTAGGGTACAGATAGGCCTCTGGGTGGGGCATCAAACCGAAGACCCGACCGGTAGCGTCGCAAATACCAGCGACATTGGCCACTGAGCCATTGGGATTCCAAGGATAATCCGCCGGATGCCCCTGACTGTCGACGTAGCGCATGACGATGCACCGCCGCTCTTCCAAGGTCGCCAGCGTCGCCGCGTCGCGCGGGACGAATTTGCCCTCCCCGTGCCGTACGGGTAAATATACCCGATCCATTCCGGTTGTAAAGATACAAGTGGACATGGGATCGACGGCCAGGTACACCCAGCGATCCTCGAAGCGACCGGAGTCATTGAAGGTGACTGTGACGTCCTGCAAACAGGTTCCGGTCAAGTTCGGCAGCAGACCGAGCTTGACCAGCACCTGAAAGCCGTTGCAGATGCCCAGCACCAGCCGACCACGGGCGACGAAGTCTTGCAACGCCTCCAATAAATGGGCGCGCAGCTTGACGGCCAACACCTTGCCTGAGGCGATATCGTCCCCGAAGGAAAACCCGCCTGGAATTACAAACATCTGGTAATCGCGCAGCATCTGCGGCGCCGCGATGAGGTCGTTGAGGTGCACGCGCACCCCTTCGCCTCCGACCGCAGGCAGATCGAAGGCATGGGCAGTCTCGTAATCGGTGTTGATACCGTATCCCGTCAGGATCAGCGCCCGCGGTTTACGTGTCATGGGACTACTCTCCCCTGCCCTGCCCCGCCGCTTTTCTCCCTCTCCCGCTGGGGGAGGGCCGGGGTGAGGGCGGTGCACCCCCCCTACCAATACAGTGGCTGCTGCCAGGCAGCTTTCAGGCGATCGATGCCGGCCTCGATGAGCACCGCGCCCGACCGACCAATGACCTGAAAAACCCCAGCGTCTGTCACCTTGCCCACTGCGGCACATGGCAGGCCGCGCATGGCTTCCTCGAAGGCTGGCTCCTGGTCGGGATGGACGGTCACCACAAAGCGGCTCGCAGACTCAGAAAACAGCAGCAGATCGTCGCGGAGGTCATCGGCACGCGGCACGGCACGCAGGTCAACCTCCATGCCCAGGTCACCGGCAAATGCCGTCTCCGCCAAGGCGACGCCGAGGCCACCGTCGGAGCAGTCGTGGCAGGACGCCACCAGGCCGCGGGCGATGGCCACTGACAACGCCTCATACAGACGTCGAGCCGCCGCGGCATCGACGTGCGGCACGCTGCCCCCGAGGTGTCCCCGTAGATCGTAATACTCCGAGCCCCCCAGTTCTGCCTTTGTCACGCCGAGCACGTATACCACATCCCCTGACTGCTTGGCGTCCATCGTCACCACCTTCGTCACGTCATCGATGACGCCCAGGGTGGAGAACAGCAGCGTGGGGGGAATGGAGATTTTCGCTTCCCCCACTCGATAGTCGTTCTTCATGCTGTCTTTGCCGGAAATACACGGCAGGTCGTAGGCCCGGCAGTAGTCGTACAGCGCCTGGTTGGCGCGCACCAGCTGCGCCAGCTTGTACTCGGCATCGGGGTTGGTGGGCGAGGGGACGGGATCGGGCCAACAGAAATTATCCAGGCCAGCGATGCGGCCGAGGCGTCCACCCACGGCGATGACGTTGCGCACCGCCTCGTCGACGGCGCAGGCCGCCATGTGATACGTATCGATGTCGCCGTAGCGCGGGCAGATGCCGTTGGCGACGACGATTCCCACGTCGGCGTCCAGTAACGGCCGCAGCACCGCCGCATCGCTAGGGCCATCGTTCGCCGCCCCGACGAACGGTTTCACGACGCTGGTGCCTTGCACTTCGTGGTCGTACTGCCGCACCCAGGCCTCTTTGCTGCAGATGTTCAGGCGTCCAAGTATGGCGCATAAAAACGCGGCATAATCCTCGGGCTCGGGCAGCTGGGGCTCGTGCAGGATGGGCGGACGCCAGGTGGCCATGAGTCGCATCTGTGGCACACCGTTGTGCAGGAAATCCATATCGATGGCCGCCACCGTCTGCCCCTCATAGAGCACGTGGAAGCGCCCGCTTGCCGTGAAGCGCCCCAACACCGTGGCTTCGACGCCGCGACGGGCGGCCAATGCCAACAAGGCATCGACATGTTCCGGCGGCACGGCCAGCGTCATGCGCTCCTGCGCCTCCGAGAGCAAAATCTCCCAGGGCTGCAATCCGGCGTATTTCAGCGGGGCTTTCTCAAGATGCAGCTCACAGCCGTTGCTGTCACGGGCCATCTCCCCCACCGAACAGGACAGCCCCCCGGCACCATTGTCGGTGATGGCGCTGTACAGCGCCTGATCGCGCGCCTCCAACAGGAAGTCAAACATCTTCTTCTGGGTGATGGCGTCGCCGATCTGCACGGCGCTGACCGGCGAATCCTCGCGCAGCTCCTGCGATGAGAACGTCGCACCGTGGATGCCGTCTTTGCCGATGCGTCCGCCCACCATGACGATGAGGTCGCCCGCCTTGGCGCGCTTCTCGTGCGCCGGTCGCCCCTTGATGGTAGCGGGCATGAGGCCGCCCGTACCGCAGAAGACCAGGGGCTTCCCCAGGAAGCGCTCGTCGAACAGGATGGCCCCGTTGACGTCGGGAATGCCGCTCTGGTTGGCGCCGTCCTTGATACCGCGATGCACCCCCCGGAAGATGCGCTTGGGATGCATGATCCGCGGCGGCAACGGCTTGGCGTAATCAGGTGGCGCGAAACACAACACATCGGTGTTAAAGAGCAATCGGCAGCCCAGGCCGGTGGCGAAGGGATCGCGGTTGACCCCCAGGATGCCTGTCAGTGCGCCGCCATACGGGTCGAGGGCCGACGGGGTATTGTGGGTTTCCACCTTCATGGCGATGTTCCAGTCCGGGTTGAGGCGGATGACTCCGGCGTTGTCGTGGAACACCGACACCAGCCAGTCGACGCGGCGGCCAATCTCCGCTGTGGCCCCGACGATGAAGGTTTTGAAGAGACTATCGATCGCTTGGACTCGCCCGTGCTCATCGCGGTAGGTGATATGGGCGTTGAAGATCTTGTGCTTGCAGTGCTCGGACCAGGTCTGCGCCAGGGCCTCTAACTCCACGTCGGTCGGCCACTCGGGCAATCCGAGGGCACGACGTTCCGCCCGACGGGCAGGGACTGCGTAATAGCGACGGATGGCGTGCAATTCTTCCAGAGACAGCGCCAGCATACGGCGGTCGCTGAGCTGCAGTAGCTCTGCATCGGAGAGGTCAAGTGGGATGGTCTCGACGTGTGGCCGCCCGGCTCCCGCGACCTTCGGCACCCCCAAGTCGGTGTTGTAGCCCTCGGCCCACTCCTCAATGCGGCGGATGTCCCAGCGTTGGATCAGCTCGTTGGCCAGGAGGTCACCGGCGATGCGCTCGACCTCATCGCGGCTCAAACGCCCCGTCAGGAGATATTGCCGCGAAGTGTACACCGCCTCCTCAGGGGCCAGGCGTCGTCCCAGCACCGCTTCGATGCCTTCCCGCGCCGTTTTGCCGACGTTGTCGGTGACCCCGGGACGAAACCCGACCTCGATGATCCAGGTGAAGTCGCGAGCCAGGCGCGTGGAGGCCGAAGAGTCCTGGGTGATGGGATCCGTAAAGAGTTCGCTGCGAACGCGCTCGACCTCCTGCGCCGTCAGCTCGGCGTCGAGGGTGTAGACGTCGACGGTTCGTACACGCTCAACACTGAGACCGAGATCCTCTACGATGCTGCGCCATACGCTTTCACCGGCGGGGTCGCGGTAGTCAGGTTTGAAAGCCACCTCAATACGGATGGGCATACACTCCCTCAGATGCGGATACCGGGACACGGGAAGGCGCGGCAGAACTCCCGCACCTCCTCGCGGATCTTGGCCTGCAGCGCCTCGTCGGTCACATGACTGACCACTTGATCGATCCAGGCGGCGATGCGTTCCATATCAGCCTCTTTCATGCCACGCGAGGTCACGGCCGGCGTGCCGATGCGCACGCCGCTGGGATCGAAAGGCCGGCGGGGATCGTAGGGGATGGTGTTGGCGTTAGTCTCGATGCCAGCGCGTGCCAGCGCCCGCGACGCCTGTTTGCCGGTGACGCCTTTGCTGGTCATATCGATGAGGATGAGGTGGTTGTCGGTGCCACCGCTCACCAAGGTAAAGCCACGTCCCAACAACGCCTCGGCCAGCACCTTGGCGTTCCGTACGATCTGCCGGCCATATTCTTTGAACTCCGGCGTGGAGGCCTCCAATAGGGCAACGGCGATGGCGGCCGTGGTGTGGTTATGCGGTCCCCCCTGCAAGGCCGGGAAGACGGCGCGGTCGATGGCATCAGCGTAGTCGGCTTTGCACATGATCATGGCGCCGCGCGGCCCACGCAGCGTTTTGTGGGTAGTCGTGGTCACCACATCGGCGTATGGGATAGGGCTTTGATGCACGCCCGCCACCACTAGCCCGGCGATGTGCGCGATGTCGGCGACGAAGCGCGCCCCCACCTCTTTGGCGATCTCGCCGAAGGCCTTGAAATCGAACTCCCGCGGATAGGCGGTGGCGCCGGAGAAGATCAGCTTGGGTTGCTCTTTCCTGGCCAACTCGCGTACCTGGTCGTAATCGATGCGATGGCTGACGGGGTCGACCACGTACTGCACCGCCTGGTAATACCGAGCCGAGAAGTTGACCCGCCAGCCGTGGGTAAGATGGCCGCCGTGCGGCAGGCTCATGCCCATGACCTTGTCGCCCGGCTCGAGCAAGGCATAGTAAACGGCGAGGTTCGCCGGGGAGCCGGAATACGGTTGCACATTGGCGTGGTCGGCGCCGAACAGCCGTTTCGCCCGATCTCTAGCCAGTCGTTCGATGGGGTCGATGAAGTCCTGGCCCTCGTAGTAGCGCTTGCCGGGGTAGCCTTCGGAGTATTTGTTGGTCAGGATCGAACCAGTCGCCTCCAACACCGCATGCGAAACGTAGTTCTCCGATGGTATGAGCCGGATGCTCTCGTACTGCCGCGTCTCCTCTCGCTGGATGAGGGCGGCGATTTCAGGATCGGTCCGTTCGAGGTACGTCATCCTGCGTCTCCTTCAACACGAACTGCTCGACGGCATGCGCCACCCCATCCTCCTCGTTCGAGCGCGTGATGTAATCGGCCACCGCCTTGATGGCCGGGATGGCATTGCCCATGGCGACCCCCAATCCGGCATGCCGGATCATCTCCAGGTCGTTGATCTCATCGCCGATGCAGATCACTTGGTCCGGTGCGATACCCTCCATCTGCATCAGTCGTGACAAGGCACGCCATTTGGAATTGCCAGGGGTCATGATTTCGAGAAAGGCCCCTTCGTCATTGGTGTTGTTCATCACCAGGTGGCGAATTGCCTCGCCAAAGGCCTGTTCCAGACGCACGTTGAGTGCTTCGAGGGGGCTACGCTCCGCCAAGGCGCCGACGTGAATGGTCTGCGGGCAAAACACCCGCGTGACGTCGCCGACGAAGCGACAGTGCAGGCGATTGCGTTCGAGATAGAGCCGGTGGAAGCGATGCCCGTCGCGGTCGTTATCGACGAAGATGTCGGTGCCCTCGGCGAAGAGATCCACGTACACAATGGGCGTGATGTTGTGGGCTTTGAGGAAGATCAACACCTCCCGCGCGAGATCTCTTGGCAGGTAATGGTGGTGCAAGGTCTCGAAGGTTTTGGTGTCTTTGATCAACTGCCCGCCATGGACGATGACCGGCACTGCCAGGTCGAGTTGCTCTAGGATCGGCAACGTCGTCCGGAAACGGCGGCCGGTGCAAATGACGACCTTGACTCCCCGTTGAGCTGCCGCTCGCAAGGCCCATTGCGTGCGCTCCCCCATCGTGCCATCGCCGCGCAATAGAGTGCCATCGAGGTCGATGGCGACGAGGCGAAAGGGTCCTGCGGGGGGCTGCTGCGGCTGCCTGGGCGTGCTTTGAGCGTCGATGTTCTCTAATGATGCCATACGATTCGGATGGAATACCCGCGAGCGTTGTTCACGAGTCCGGGGATCACCGCTGCACTGGATGGGCAACGCCTGTCTCTTCACGGGTAGCTACCGCAGTCGCATCATCCTGCGCCAACAGGCGTTACAGAGCCAATAAATACGCTCATATACTGGCTTGAGCGAACCGTTTCTGTCAACGTTTTTTTGTCTGTTACGCCTAGGCTCTTTCCTTGGGTGCTGTCGAGGCGCTTGCTCGCAGCGAAAACGGGCGTGATGTCCCCTTGTACAACGGCCCCCCAGGCTGGAAGGCATCTCTTGCTCGTCGGACTGCATGCCACTCGCTATACCCGGCCTTACGGCCGAGGGGCCCGTTGGCGGCGTCTCCTGTTGATCATCCTTAGCAAGCCGTTGGAAAGGCAAGTGCCGAGGGTGAGGGTAGTTGCAAACATCTCTCACCGATTGCGCTTCCCTCACCCCAGCCTTCTCACGGCGGGAGAGGGGGCCTGAACCTGGCGCTTATGGCTGCTGAGGGTGAGAGCGGCAGGGAGCGGGGGCGAGACGCGAGTCCTGACACCACCACGTAACACGCTGATGCACACCCGTCGTCGACTGTCTGCTTGACATCATCATACGATGGTCCTACAGTGGACCAGCTTATGAACCGACCGTATGTCATTTCCAACTGCTGCCTTGCGAGGATGGCCTGTCTTTGAACTGGATGTACCCCCTGTTGACACTCCTCGGCAGCGCCATCGGCGTCTACGGGACGTTGATCGGGGCCGGCGGCGGCATCCTTCTCGTCCCCACCTTGCTGCTGCTCTATCCGCAGGAAACGCCGAACACGATCGCCAGCATCTCCCTCGCTGTAGTGTTCTTGAACGCCGTCTCCGGCACGCTCGCATACGGTCATATGCACCGCATCGACTACCGCGCTGGGCTCCTGTTCGGGGCCGCCACGATCCCGGGTGCGGTGCTTGGCGCCTACGCCGCAAGCCTGCTGTCACGACGCGCCTTTGACTTAATGTTCAGCGTGCTGGTCCTCGCGCTCGCGACGTTTATCATCGTCAGACCTACGCCGCAGCATCGCTCGTCCCGTGTCTATCGCCGCTACGTCACCCACACGCTGACCGATTTCAAAGGCACGAGCTACAGTTATTCGTTCAGCAACCGTCTCGGTGTGTTGCTGAGCCTCGTCATCGGAGGTCTCTCCAGTATGCTCGGGATCGGCGGCGGGCCTTTCCATGTGCCAGCCTTGGTATATCTCCTCGGTTTTCCTCTGCATGTGGCAACCGCCACCTCGCAATTCATGCTGCTGATCATGAGTAGCATCGGCAGTGTGTCGCATTTGCTGGCAGGAAGCTTCGTCCATGGACACCGACGCACCCTTTTCCTAGGTGTGGGCGTGATCCTGGGGGCGCAAGTGGGCGCACGGCTCTCGCAACACCTCTCCGGACGGAGCATCAGCTTCATCCTCGTTGGAGGCCTGTTGCTGATCGGCATCCGGCTGGCTATCCACGCCTTCGAGCACTAATACTTATAGCTATTGACCTGGACATAAAGATCTTAACTTCGATGGGCTGCGAAGCGGCTTCTATGCCGGATTAACATCGTATCGGTGCCATAAAGATCATCGCCCGGATCAGTAATACGATGCAGATACAGGCCGGGCAGGGGCATAGGGTATGTCTAGGGTTCTTTCACCCCCGCCACCGGGTAGTCCTCCTCCTCGAGGATCGCTTTCAGGCGCTCGACGTCGATGCGTCCTTCGTCATATTCCACCTGGACGTTGTGGGCCGGGATGTCCACCGCCACGCGGCGTACCCCTTCCACCGGCGTCAGTGCGTTGGTGATCGTCCGCTCACAGTGCTCACACGAGATATCAGGCACGTTCAAGGTGACACTCGCCATCACAAGTTCTCCTTCCATGCTCTCGCGTTCCCCGTCTCACACCCTAGCGTTGATGCAGCGGAAGCGGGGACGGCCATGACACTACGGCGCTCAATGCCCACCCGGCATTGGCGCCAAGGCGAGCGCCAGGACGCCGATGGCCAGCGCGACCAAGGCGATGGTCGCCAGGTAGGCGTATTCGCTAATGCGGTCGCGCAGCGGCGGATGCAAGATCTCCTGGGCGCTCGCTGGTCGCCGGAAGCGGCGCAGTCGCAGGGCATTGGTGACGACGCTGACGCTGCTCATCGCCATCGCCGCCGCTGCCAGCACCGGGTTGAGCAGCACCCCGAAGACGGGGTAAAGCGCCCCCATTGCCACCGGGATCAGCAGCACATTGTAGGCAAAGGCCCAGAAGAGGCCTTGTTTGATCACGCCGACGGTCTTGCGCGACAGCGCGATGGCGGTGACAATGTGTCGCAGGTCGCCGCCGACCAGGGTGATGTCCGAGGCCGCCATCGCCACATCCGTGCCGGTACCGATGGCGATGCCGAGGTCGGCCTGAGCCAGGGCTGGGGCGTCGTTGATGCCATCGCCCACCATGGCAACGACCTTACCTTGGGCTTGCAGCTCTTGGACTGTCGCGGTCTTCTGCTCCGGCAGCACCTCGGCTAGGACGTGCTCGATCCCCACCTGCCGAGCGATAGCCTCAGCGGTAGCGCGGTTGTCGCCGGTGAGCATCCAGACCTCGAGGCCGAGCGCATTAAGTTGCTCGACCGCCGCGCGCGACTCTGGCTTCAGCGTGTCGGCGACGACGATGAGCCCAGCGCTCCGGCCATCGACAGCGGCGTACATCGGCGTGACGCCGTGCCGCGCCAGGTCCTCAGCGCGCGCTTCTAACCCGTCGAGGGGCACGCCGGCCTGCGCCATCAGGGCCCGATTGCCGAGGGCGACGTCGTGGCTCTCCACCCGCGCCCGCACCCCCTTGCCGGCGATGGCTTCGAAGCTCTCGGCCTTGGGAAGGTCCAAGCCCAACTCGTGGGCGCGCTCGACGATCGCCTCGCCGAGCGGATGCTCCGAGCCCACTTCGACGGCTGCCGCCAGCCGCAGCAGCTGAGACTCCGCCAGCCCATCCGCGGTGACCACTTGCGTCACGGCTGGCTTGCCGCGCGTGAGCGTGCCTGTCTTATCGAGCACGATGGTGTCGATCCGGCGCGCCTGCTCCAGGGCCTCGCCGCCGCGGATGAGGATGCCGTGCTCGGCAGCCTTGCCGGTTCCGACCATGATGGCGGTCGGCGTCGCCAAACCGAGGGCGCACGGACACGCGATGATGAGCACGGAGATGGCGGCGGTAAGCGCCAGAGTCAGCGCCGGCGTCGGCCCAAAAAGCAGCCACCCGGCAAAGGTCAACGCTGCTAAGACGAGGACGACCGGCACGAAATAGCCGGAGACGGTATCGGCCAGGCGCTGCATGGGAGCCTTCGAGCCCTGTGCTTCCTCCACCAGCCGGACGATCTGTGCCAGAGTAGTGTCTTGGCCGACCTTCGTTGCCTCGAAGACGAAAGTGCCGGTTTTGTTGAGTGTAGCGCCAATGACCGTGTCACCTGGCCCCTTTTCGACTGGCAGGCTCTCGCCCGTGAGCATGCTCTCGTCCAGGCTGGAGCGCCCGTCGCGGATGACGCCATCGACCGGCACCTTCTCGCCGGGTCGCACGCGCACGAAGTCGCCGACGCGCACCGCCTCGATGGGAATGTCCTGCTCAACGCCGTCGCGGAGCACCCGCGCCGTCTTGGCCTGCAGGCCCATGAGCGCCTTGATAGCGGCGCTGGTCTGCTTCTTGGCACGGGCCTCCAACCAACGGCCCAGCAGGATAAGGGCGATGATGATCACCGCCGTCTCGTAATAGAGGTGGTACGGAAAGCCCCATCGTTCTGCGAGCCCAGGCCAGAGGGTGACGAAGGCGCTGTAGCCGTATGCGAAGCTGGTCCCGACCGCCACCAGCGTGTTCATGTTGGCGCTGCCATGTTTGGCCGCGGCCCAGGTGGCCCGGTAGAACACGCCGCCGGCCCAGAACTGCACGATGGTGCCGACGATGAGCAGGGCTGGCGCCAGCAGCGCGATATCGAGGTCGAGCGGCAGGTACATCAGGGCCATCATGCCAATGCCCGCCACCACGCTGACGATCCACCTGCGCCGCAAGTCGTCGAGTTCCCGCTGGCGGGCGAGCTCAGCCGCGTCGGCAGGCTCAGTCGCAGGGACAGTGTCGTGGTCGCTGGGGTGGGATGCGGTGGGTGTAACAGACAGTGTCCTGACGGTGTAGCCGGCTCGTTCGACGGCGGCTTTCAGCTGGTCGAAGCTGGCGGCACCGGGATCGTACACCACCTTCGCCTGCTCAGTCGCCAGGTTGACGCTGGCCTCCTGCACGCCCGGTACCTTGCCAAGCGCCTTCTCGATGCGACGCACACAGCTGGCACAGGTCATCCCGGCGACCGCGAAGGTCACTTCCTCCGGCTCCTTCGACGCTGGCCGTTGTGCGATCGTTGCTGTCTTGTCGACGCTCATGATCCTCACCTTTCGGTTGCTCTGTACCGCGCTCTCTGCCCTTGCAGGGGTTTAATATCAGGGGGCAGGAGAAGCTAACCGCGTCAGCCAATGGTATGGCTACCGTGCGTACTTATAGATTAGGTCCAGGAGCTCGTTATACATCGCATCGGCCTCCTCTGGAGAGCCTTTGCTGATGGCTTCAGTAGCGCAGTGGCGCAGGTGATTGCGCATCAGGGCCCGGCCGACGGCCCGCAGGGCCTCCTGGACCGATGAAATCTGAATCATGATATCTGCACAGTAACGGTCTTCCTCCACCATCTTCTGCAGCCCGCGGATCTGGCCCTCGATCCGGCGCAGTCGCTTCAAGTTCGCCGCTTTGATGGCTGGGTCGACGGCGACCGCCTGGCGTCTGGTGGTATGCGTCTCACAGCCGCAAACCCCTACGTCCATCGCTTCCGTCATGGTTGCTCCCTTTGGCATCGTAACTGTTGGTGTATACCCCATAGCCTTACCTTACATACCCCTCCCCCCTATGTCAAGGCGAGTCTGAAACCAAGGTTGAGGGGCATCGGGAGCCGCTCGTGAGGCCCTACCGCGCCTCAGGCCTATTCCACGATCAGCCGGCCGCGGAACATCCCCATCTGGCACGCGAATTCGTAGTCGCCCGGCTTATCCGGCAGGAGTTCGATGGCCACGGTCTCGCCTGTCGGCAGTCTGGCGCTCTTGTTGAAGTCGCTGAAGACGACGATCTCGGAGCAAGCCGCCGTCTCTTCGCGCCGGAAGTGTAATCGCACTGGCCGGCCATGCTCGACCACGATGACATCTGGCGTGTAGCCCCCTTTGACCAGGATGAGGGCTTCCTGATAGCCCGACGACAGCAGCGCCGCCTGCACGCCCTCTTTCCTCCAGAGCCAGAAGAACCACACGATGAAGGCGATCGCCCCTAACCCTCCCAGTGTGACCAGCAGCTTGCCGAGCGCCATGACTACACCCCCTGCGGTCGAAAGCGTTTCAAACGGTTGGCATTGGCGATGACCGTCACCGAACTGAAGGACATGGCCACCGCGGCCATGAGCGGCGACAGGAGCATGCTGGTGAGCAGATAGAGGGCGCCCAAGGCCACGGGGATGCCCAAGCTGTTGTAGATGAACGCGCCGACGAGGTTTTGATAGACATTGCGCATGGTGGCGCGACTGATCTGTATGGCCAAGACCACGCCGCGCAGGCTCCCTTTGATCAGCGTGATGTCGGAGGCTTCAATGGCCACATCAGTTCCCGTGCCAATGGCCATGCCCACATCCGCCTGAGCCAGAGCGGGGGCGTCGTTGATACCATCGCCCACCATCGTCACCTGCTTGCCTTCGAGCTGCAGCTTCTGGACATTGAAAGCCTTATCCTGCGGCAACACCTCGGCCATCACGCGCTCGATGCCCACCTGCCGGGCGATGGCCTTGGCCGTGCGCTCGTTATCTCCGGTGATCATCACCACCTCGAGCCCCAGCTGTTTCAAGGTCTCGATTGCGGCCGCAGAATCTTCTTTCACCGTGTCAGCCACGGCGACAATGCCAGCCGCCTTGCCGTCGATGGCGACGTACATCGGCGTCTTGCCGTCGTCGGCGAGTCTGGCTGCTTGCTGCTCCAGGCCATCCAGCGGTACTTCCCGATCCCGCATCAGCTTGCGATTCCCCAGAAGGACCTGACGCCCTTCCACGGTGGCCTCCACGCCGTGGCCGGGAATCGCTCGGAACTGTCCGGCCTCGGGAACTTGCAGACCACGGGCCTGGGCGCCTGCGACGATGGCTGCCGCCAAAGGATGCTCGGAGGATTTTTCCACGGCGGCGGCCAGCCTGAGGACGTCAGCCTTGGCGAACCCGGCCGTCGTCACCACATCGGTGAGCGCCGGCTGGCCGTAGGTGATCGTGCCGGTCTTGTCCAGAATGATGGCTTGCAGCCCCTTGGCCGTTTGCAGAGCTTCGCCCGAGCGAATGAGAATGCCATGCTGGGCTCCCAGGCCGATCCCCGTGGTCAGCGACATCGGTGTTGCCATACCCAAGGCGCAGGGACAGGCGATGATGAGGGTGGTGACGGCGACGATCAGGGCGTAGCTCAGGCGCGGCTCCGGCCCGAAGTCATACCAGATGATAAAACCCGTGATGGCCAGGATCAGCACCGCCGGGGTGAAGTAGCCCGAGACCACGTCGACGATGCGCGGGATGGGGACTTTCGAGCCCTGGGCATCTTGGACCATGCGGATGATGCTGGCCAACGCCGTGTCCTTCCCCACCTTCGTGGCTCGGAATTTGAAGCTCCCCGTCTTGTTCAGCGTGGCGCCAATGACCTCATCGCCGACGCGCTTTTCGACTCCCAGAGGGTTGCATCGGGGGTAACGGTTGACCCAGCCGTTGCAGCACACAGGCGGCTCGGTGTGCCGCAAGCCAGGAACCGGCCACCGCGAGGCTGTCTCATTGTCACCAGGCATCCGCTCATGGGCGCTTAGGCCTCCGCGAGCCATCATCTCCCACATGTAGGCAGCCGACTCCTCCGGCATCATGGTGGTGATGTAGATCCCGGAGCTCAGCTCGAAGCCTGCGGTCGTGGTCACCTGCGGGGCGAAATCAGGGCGCCCTTTCGCCGGGCACACGCCATCTCACGCTCTCGAACGGCGTTTGAGCGCCCAGCGCAGCGCGATCGGCGTGTCCAGCGTCGTCATCGGCACCATGGGCACAATGGGCGAAAACGCGCGCTGGGAGGGGACGCCTCGCCCCGGTGAGCCCCGACGACCACATCACCACCTGCAGATTCAGCGGCCTACCCATTGTCTTTCGCTCCCGACGCTAATGCGAATGCGCGACTAAACCATCGTGGGCATGCTCGACGATGCGATGATACCGCTCGCCGGCCTCATCCACCGGATCGACGTGAATCGTCACATCCGCGAGATAGCGCACGTGATGGAGCAGGTGATGCCGCACCTCCTTGGCGATGGCATGTCCCTGCGCCACGGAGAGAGTTGGCGCCACCGCGATATTGACCTCGCCACGCAGCCGGTGGCCGAGCCAGCGGGCCCGTACCTCCGTCACCGCCTGCACCCCTGGGACATGCTGGGCGGCGTGCAGCAGATCATCGTTCACCTCTGGATCCACGCCATCGACGATCCGGAGTAGCACCATCTTGGCGGATTGCCAGGCCAGCCAGAAGATCGCCACGGTGATGAGCAGGCCGACGAGGGGATCGGCCAGCGGATAGCCCAGCCAGATGCCTAAAGCCCCCACCAGCACCGCCAGGCTGGTCCAACCATCGATCCGCGCATGGTAGCCATCGGCGATGAGAGCGGCGCTACCGATGTCTCTACCCACTTTGATGCGAAAGATGGCCACCGCCTCGTTCCCCAAGAAGCCGATCACCGACGCAGCCATGACGGCCCAGAGATAGGATACGGTTTGGGGTTGGAGGAGGCGATCCACAGCTTCATAGAGCACAACCAGGGCGGTGACCACGATGACGAGCAGAATGGCCACCCCGGCTAGATCTTCGACCCGTCCATAGCCATAGGACAACCGCGTGGTGGGCTGCCGCCGCACGAGCAGGAAGGCAATCCACAGCGGGATGGCGGTCGCGGCATCGCCGACGTTATGAATGGTGTCGGCCAGGAGCGCCACGCTGCCAGACAACGCGACAACGACAAGCTGCAGCACAGCGGTGACGAGCAGGCCGAAGAATGACCACTTGATCGCCCACATACCGCGTTGACTCGTCGTGACGGAGGGATCGATCCGACCGTGGAGATGACCATGGCCGGCATGTCCGTGTTGATGGTTATCTCCATGAGAATGGTCGTGAGACATAAAATGGCTCCTCACAGGACGGACATCAACTGTTCGCTCGCCTCCGCGACAAGGCCCGCGGGACGGCCACAGGAGAGGGAAGGCCGAGCCCTCCCCCGGGCTTTCACCCAGTTCCACAGGCTATGGCCTGCTCTTGTGCATCATCTTAGCTCGACTGTGGCGATTGTGCCTGTGCCTGGGGTGATCATGACATGACTCATGGGGAACGCTCATGTCCCGGTTGTCTGAACGGCGAGCAGACAACGTTGGCCTAGCGACCCCCCTCGCTCGCATACTTCTCCGGCGCCTTCTCGAAGGTTTGTCGGCAAGGATTGGCGCAGAAAACATAGAGCTTACCCTGATAAACCGTCGTGGCCACCGCTATTTGCTCGTCAACCTGCATGCCGCAGACGGGATCCTTCGTCATGGTTCGCCCCTCCTTTCCGCTGCCTTGCTGCGGCTGAACCAGCCCCGCTTCTTCATCTGCAACGCCCCTTCTTCACGCTCAGCCAGCCAACGGCGCAATAGAGCTGGCAGCTCCGTCAGCAGGCTGGAGTAGTTCTCGACGAGGTCAGGGAGGTCAACGGACAGCTTTTCCTTGACCTCCTCCACGGTCATCTCCCCGACCAGCGCTTCGATCTGCTGCATTAGATTGAACGCTGGATCCAACTCCAGGGCCAGGTTTTCAATGATCATGCGTCCTTCACCGATCCCAGCCGCTTGGCGAGTTGGCGGTGTCGAATTGGGCCTGCGATGCCCGATTCCCAGGTCATCGGCAAGCCGACCTGCCGCCCGCCCGGGCCGCCATCCGTCGAGGCAGCGAGAGCCTCACCATGATCCGGATGGCCTCCGGCCCAGCCGCAAGGCTATAGGCCTGCGCAATCTATCGCGGCGCCGTGTCGCTCAGGGCATGATGGAAGCCCTGCACAGCCGGGACTCGGCGCCCGGCGCTCCATCAGCACAAACCACGCCCCCAGCAGAACTGTACCGTCTGCACACTGGCCACGCAGGCTGGGCGGGACATGGCCTTTGGCATCGGTGGACCGCCCATTGCCGCCTCGAAACACTATAGCATAGCGCCGCACCCCGAGTGATGGCGCGCCACGCCCACAGGCTCCAGCGGCGCGGAGCGCCACTGCTCTCTGCCCGAGGAGTGTGCTGCCGGTGGAGCTGGTGAGCCGGTCCATGAACACCCTTAGCGGGGTCGCTCGACTTTGTCTGACGCATCATTGGAACGTTCGACCAGCTGCCGCCATTGGCCCCTTCGCGGCAGGAACATGGGCACCCGCCCCTGATACGCGCGGTATGTCTCCCCGAACTGTTGGACCATCTGTTGCTCCTCCTTGCGCGCCAGCCGGCTATAGGCCAGCACGATGATGGGAAACAAACCTACTGAGAAAAACGTTGGCCAATGCATGACGCCTTCGCCGAAGAGCGCGATGAGCAGCCCTGTATACTGCGGATGTCTGACCACGCCGTACAATCCGTCCGTGGCGAGGCGGTTCTGCTGGCGCGCCCGGTAGAGCTCGCGCCAGCCTTGCGCGAACATGCCAAGGCCGAGAAACAGCAGCGCATAGCCAAGCAACATCGTGATCAGCTCGCCCGTCTCGCCGACGCCGAGCAGTATGGACCAGAGATTGGCATTGAGATTCCGACGGTCCAGCCCGAACCACCGCACGAGGAGGTAGATGGTGAGCGGGAAGCCATACATCTCCGCATACAGCGCGATGATGAACGCTTGCACGACCCCGGCACTAGCCCACTCGCGCCAGGTTTTCGGGGCCAGGTAACGGTACAGCAACCAGGACGCCACCACGATCATGATCGCCGCGATGCCCCAAGCTCCTGAATGCGCAATTGGTTCGTTCATGGTGAGATTCGCTCTTGTATTGCATCACACCACTGAGCCGTTGAAACAACGCGACTCAGACGTACCCAGCGGTGCCGGGTGATCCAATCCTCTCCCCTCTTCTTGTCCCTTCGCCTTACGCGTAGCAGTCGTGTTCTTTCCTCTCCCGATGCGCGAGACGCCGGCGTTCGCGAGGCCGTTGATGCAGGCGTCTGCCGACATCACCGCGCGTTGGAATACCAGGACGAGCGGCTCGGACATCATGTAGCGGCCGCCTCGACATCTGCCGGGACGGCCCCTTGGGGCTGGACCCGGCTCGCTGAGGAAGTTTTGCTCACCGTCAGGGGTCTCTCCTGATCCACCTCGCTGCGGTCCTGACGCCGCATTGAGGGACCCTGGTGGCCCAGTCGGTACGGCGTGTCACCCAGGATGCTCTGCAGACGGGCCTGATATTCCAGCTTTCCGAGGAGCCTCCGCACGGTGGCCTCCCAGGTATACCAACGTGCGGTGCGCCGGGGATGTGCCCCGCTGCATAGCGCTCGGGAGGTCGCGCGTCGAGAATGCGGAGATCGCGCTCCTCCAGGCTGTTGGCCACCTCTTGCGCCGACACGAGGAGCGTGGGATTGGCATACCCCGTGGCCGCAGCCTCCTCCCCCCAACTGTTTGCAGACCCTATCGTCGCCCCGAGCAGTAACAGGACAAGCCCGGCGCGAACCCATTCCCACCGGTTGGGTGCCACGCTGAACGTCAGCAACACCGTTCGAGGTCGAAAAAGCGCGCGCATCGGATCTTCCCCCCTTGTGGTGCAATGCCGTTGCGGATGAAAGCCGGTGCGATATCCCGTCACGACGTTCAGCCCCATCTTGCAAAGATCGACGCGGCGAACCTCGGACGTGGCCTATCTTCACCCTATAGGCTATAGACAAGGGCGATGCCATGGAATCAGGATGCGCTGCAGTCATCCCTGGCTGGACGCTCCGGGATGCATCGAGACGATGGACGCTTCTGTGGCGGGTCAATTTGCCGCAGCGCTTAGGACGTCTATGAGCTGAGGGCCGATGAGACCAGAGGTTTTGGAGTCGGAGGGCACCTCCGGACCCATCTCAGAATGGCCTGTCGTTCGACCACCGGGCTGTTCTGCAGCTGGGACAGGACGTAGTTCGACGAAGCCGCCGTGAGCTTCAGAAACGGCGAGGGGTGGACCCCGATCCAGACGATCAAGAGGGCGATGGGGAGGAACACTGCCATCTCTTGCAGGCTGAGGTCCTTCAGCTGGGCGTTCTCAGGCTTTTCCAGCCGGCCGGACATAGTGCGTTGATAGCAGGACAGCCTGTAGAGCCGGGCACGGAGCCCTTGATCGTCATCGCCATGCGCTGTCGCCCTGTAACGTTGACGGCCTGTTCGTCGATGACGAGCCCATACACACCGGCGAAAACCGAGTGGCGATGGCCTATATGACCAACGCCACCAGGTAGAGATCGTTGCGATAGTTCACCTCATCCCTCCTGTATCAGTCATCCTCGCCGTTCACAAGCGGCCGTATGCCATGGCCAGAAAGAACGGTGCCAGCCTTGGCAAGAGCTTGACCGCCCCGCTTAGGCGCGCAAGCCGCAACATACCCTCGACGACGCGATCCGTCAGAACGTGCGTGCGCATCGAAGCCTCCTCCCCAGTCGCTCAGACGAACAGCGTCGCCCGGGACTTGAGCGCCTCACCTAGGAAGCTTGCGACACCACCGAACTCCAGTCCATCCAGCAGCTCCTCGTCTCTGATCCCCATGACTTCCCGCGACATCTCGCAGGCCACGATGCGCACGCCCAGCTCACGCGCCATAGCCATCAGGTCTTCGAGCGAGGAGACGTGCTTCTGCTGCATCATGGCCCGCAGCATCCTGGCGCCGATGCCGAAGAAGTTCAGCTTCGACACGGGCAGCGCTCGCGACCCACCCGGTGACATCACCGCCATGAGCTGCTCGAAGAAGCTCTTCCCGGAAAGACGCTTCTTCGTGCGCAAGGCATTCAAGCCCCAGAAGGTGAAGAACATGCTGACCTGCTGACTCAGCGCCGCCGCGCCGGTGGCGATGACGAATGCGGCCAGAACCTTGTCCAGCTCACCGGAGAAGACAACGAGAGCGACGCGATCTTCGGGGAGACGCCCCTCCAACTCGGCCACCCTCGCTTCCAGCGCCGCCAGCCTTCCCTCAACGGCTCGTAGCTGCGTGCTGTTCCCAGGTCGTTCATCTCCGGTGATCTGTCCACTTTGGAGATTCTGCAACGTTGCCATACCTCGCCCTCCCAAGCCCCCTCCGCGCTCTCAGCTCACGTCCGTGTTCCGCCATCGAGGAGAGCAAGCTCCCTCACCGTCCAGCCATATTCCAGCCTTGACGTGGCCCGAAGCCGGTAGGGACCGAGCAGCTGATCCCAGGGGAACGGCTTACGCCATTTTCTGGACATAGTGCACGTAAATGTCTTGGCTCTCGGCCGTCTCAGTCTCCTGGGCCAAGAGCCGCAGGTTTTTTGCCGTCTGCACCCAACCCTGAAAGTCCTTCACCGAGCCGCGGTCTGTCGCCAGTACTTTGAGCACCTGGCCTGGCTGCAATGTGTTGATCGCCTGTCGTGCCTTGACGATGGGCATCGGACAGGCCAACCCTCGCGCGTCTAGCACGGTGTCGAACTTGACTGCCGGCATGTGGGTTCCCTCCCCATGTCAAACCCTTGCCATAGCGATGTGAGCCGCGCACTGATTTTTGCCGAGCTCCATCTCGATCAACCGATCTTCATCCAGCTCCACCAAGCCGAGGTTGGCTTGGCGAATCTCTTGATAGCAGGCTGGTCGGCGAGATGTTGCAAGGTGAAGCGCACGAACTCCTCCTTCCTGGAGCGACCGGCGCCGGTCGATACGACGGGCGCTGATGCCAAACGAGACCATGACAACAGAGATGAGCCCCAAGAACATCCAGAGCCCATAGGTGCGCAGAAACTGCCTCATACTCCCCACCCTTATGGCCCCCGGCATCGGCTGCTCACCTCGCCAGGCTCTTCAACACGCTTTACTTCCAAGTAAGAGCAAAAGAGATGCCGCACCGTTGACATCATCGCCATGGTAAAACCCTGTGGTGGTCCAGGGGTGCACAGACGGCGTGCCCAGGGGGGCTGGGATGGATCACGGCCTCTGCACCTTCTTGGCATGATACCTGCCTTGATTTCCTAGCACGCGTGCTGGCTGACCCCGATCGACGCGATCGGGAGATGACCGGAGAGTCAGCATCAGCAGGATGGAAGCCTGCAGGAGACACAGAATGTACCAGCGGATCTTGGTTGCGGTCGACGGCAGCGCCAGCGCTAATCTGGCGCTGCAAGAGGCGCTGAAGTGCGCGCAAAAAGGGCAGGCTCAGCTGCGCCTCGCCCATGTCATCGATGTGACATCAAGCGGTGAAGGCCAGGCTGTGCCGGAGACGGTCCAGCTGGCGACGCGTCAGAAAGGCCAGGAGATCCTAGAGGCAGCCACGAGGCAGGCTCCTCAGATCGGGATCGAGGTCGAAACGGTGCTGCTCGAATCGCATGGGCACCAGTTCAGTCGAGCGATTATCGAGGAAGCCACACGCTGGCCAGCCGAACTGATCGTCATGGGCACCCACGGCCGCACTGGCTTGGTGCGATTGGTGCTCGGCAGCGTGGCCGAGGGAGTTGTGCATCTTGCGTCCGTGCCCGTGCTGCTGATCCGGAGTCAGGAGCGTGCGCACGGCGAAACACGTTAGGGTCTGACGATCTCCAGACGTGCCTAGAAAGGTGCCAAGGGGTTTCGCCGGCATCACATACGCCAGCGGCACGGATGGATGTGTTTATCGGGTTGACTCCCACGTGTGAGATACAAAGGGTGTTGACAAGCGCCATCGTCGCGTGGCAGGACTCCCGCTATCGAGGCGATCTTCCACCCGATCATCGAAGGGCGTAAAGCGGCGAGGGAAACCATCGATGCCATGGTGGTTGGGAGTATTGGGAGCCAGTGCGTTGATCACGGTCAATAACCTGCTGCTGCGGACCCTTGGCTTTCGCCCACAGGTAACGCTGTGGTTGGTACCATTACTCATCGGCGCCGAGTTGGGGTACAGCTACGCCTATGGCCACGCCCCCAAATTTGTGCAGGCCTGGTTTCTGGGCACGGCGATCATGGCGATCCTGGGGCTCAGCGCCAGCTATGTCATGGACCACGGGCTCGCTCTGCGGAATGTGGTGGGCGTCATCTGCATCGTCGTCGGGGTCTATTTCCTGGCCAAGTGAACAGGAGGAGAGTCACGACATGCCTTGAGTGATCGGACCTCTCTGTACCGACCGTATGGATAGCGCCTGTGTGGAGGTGTGCCCGGTCGATTGCATCCACCGGTACACCGGTGAGGATCCATACATTCCGCAGCATCAATTGCTGATCCATCCAGAGGTATGCATCGTCTGCGGGGTGTGTGAACCGGCGTGCCCTTGGGAAGCGATGTATCAAGACACGGAAGTGCCGAAAGAGTTGCGGGCGTCTATCGAGGTCAATGCCCGAATCGCCAGGCAGCAGGAGATCGAGATCCCACGTGAGAGCAAGCCCCAACCGACCGCGCAAGACGTGGCTGCAAATCGCGAGCAGTGATTGGCCAAATTTCGACGATCGTCTTAAGGCGCGGCCGGAAGAGCGCGACGGATTGATGATGCATTTTGGAACGCCGTCTGGACGTACGTGTACCAAGAACAGATGCAACAGCAGGCAAAACAGCAGCAGAAACGGCCACGCGCTTTACGCATGGGCGCGATGTTCAGTTACGAGGAAGAAGGCGACAATGGCCAGGAAGATGAGCAATGCCGGGCCAGTTCATGACTGGAACCAGTCACGGGCCTGAGAACGATCACGCGGGCTCATGTTCTGCGTTCCTCCAGGATGACGAAACCTGTTGTGCTCCTAGAAGCCTGTTGCGAAAGTGAGGGATGAAGCGCGGCACCCGTGCCATGTACTCCCGGTAGGGTGCAACGTTGTCGCCGGTCCCATTCCTCCAGCCTGGCTTGCACCATCAAGAAGCCACCCCCCAGGGCGCACGCCACCACGAAGATCACCGTGGGTCGAAGCAGCGCCAAGCCGCCCAAGACGAGGAACATGCCCCCGTAACTAGGGTGGCGGACATGCGCCTATAAGCCAGTGTTCGGCGCGCAGCTGAGCAGAGACAGCGGATTCTCCCACTGTTTGCCCCCCGTAGTGGCGGCTCTCCCGCTCCTCACACCTGATCCTGGATGCTCACCCCCTCTCCTGTCGGGTGACACAAGCGATGAAACTCAGGGATGAGACACCCCGTGGCGTTCGGACACGTCACAGCGGTAGAGGGTGCCTCAGGCGGACAAGACCGCGGCTTGCCTCATGCTCCAAGGCGTGGAGCAGCGCCGGAGCGTAGCTCGTTGGCACGAGGAGGCGATCCGCAATAGTGCCGACCAACTTGCCGTGCTCGGCGCCCGTCACACGTTTGATCTCGGTCCATTCCTCGTCCGCCATGAACACCGCCCACGCGGCGCTCTTCGCTGTCTCGTCAGCCCACGCAAGTAGATGACCAACTCGGTGCGTCGGTCCGTCTTCGGTCGTCTTCCTGGGCGCCATGCAGACGCGGGCAGGCGCCCAGGTCAAAACCGATCGTCGTGACGCCGTGCAATTGGCCCGCCTGATGCGCTCGAGTGACCTTACTCCCGCCTATGTTCCCCAGGTCGAAGACGACGCCATGCGCGAGTGGAGCCGGGCGCGTGAAGACCCCCTCCGGGATCCCCAGGCCGCCACGTTCCGGCTCAAAGCGTGTCGGCGGCGGGCGGATATTCGCGAGACGGGCCAGGCTACCTGGGGCCCAGCCCATCTCCAGTGGCTCTCGGAAGCGGTCTGTCCCACATCGGGTCAACAGATTGTCTTCCAGGCATATGGCCGGGCGCTGAACGCGCCCCCAAACCGGGCAAGAGATTCGCTGGAAGGCACACGCACGGCTCGGCCAACGGTATCGACGACTGAGCGCCCGTGGGCCCCCCTCCGCAATCGGGAGGGAAGACCATGACCACCTCGCTCATGCGTGATGTGCCCACCCCCTTCCGAAACTGGACATGCGAGGCAAAGCCGCTTGCATGCCCTCGTGCAACGATTGCGGATGGGCAGGCACGTCGCTGACGGCCAAAGCGGGGGTGATGTCACGGCCTGGCTCATGGCGCACCGCAGGTTTGACATTCGAGTTTCACGCGAAAGACGATAGCGCCGGTTGCACCTGCAGGGGTAAACATTGCCTCGGCGGTGCGGCTCTGCCCCACCTCCACGATCCACGGCCCGATCGGAATGCGAGGTGTGAAGGCATTCTTCGGCTCCCAGTCGATCGGAAGGATGGTGAGCGTTCCTCTCTGCTTCTGCCCGGCCAGCTTGATCGTGCCGCGCGTCGCCGGCATGGTGCTTGGCACGCCCTGACATCTGGAGCCACTGTGCGCGAAGGTTCCTACTCCCGCGATCCGGCCATCGTCATCAACCGTGATGGTGAATTCGGTTTCGCTCGTGATCGGTGTGCAGCGCGGATTGGCCTCGTCGCGTTCGAGCGTGACGCTGCCCCGCCACATCTCGCGGGTCGGGAACTCTCCAATGTCAAAATCAGAAAGATTGGCGAAATCCTGAGCGATGGCCTTAAGCCGCACGATCGGCGGCGGATTGCGCGGCACGGTGTAAGCGAGACCCAGCCGCCGCGGTTCGGGACGGCCCTCGCAACCCGGGCGCGGGACTGGCCGATAGTTTTCGGCGCCGACGAGGACATCGCCGCTCTCGTCCTGCGCCAAGAGCTGCAAGCTCTCGATGCCGCTCTGCCACGTGTTGGCGTCGTCGCGGGCCTCCATGGTGACGGTGATCTGTTGGCCCGGCCGCACGCGGCTGCCTTTTGGGGGGGCCGACGTGGTGTGCAGCCGCGGCGGCTCGCGGTCGCGCATCTGCACGTCATCGACGGAAACGTCGTCTGCCGCTCCCATCTCGTAGGACACTTCGAACCGATTAGGCGGCAGGAGGCTTTTGATCACCTCACCGATTACATCGCGGCGTGCAGCCCCAAGCGCCTCCTGAAAAAGCGCGTCGCCCTTGTTGGAGACGACGACCTTGAAGCGCGCTTGCCGCGGACAGCCTTGCGGATTGATGGCGTTGGCGGCCGCCTGCCAGACCGCCTCTTTCGCACCTGGCTTGAGCTCGATGCTGTCCGGCCCGTCGAACAGATCACCCAGCGACACGCGCTGTCCTACGGTCTGCGCGGACGCCTGCGCCACCACCAGCGCCAGTCCGGCCGCCGCAACCATACGAACAAATGTGTTTTGCATTGGAAGACCTTAGCGCAGATTGATTTCCATCCTTTGCCCCTCGGAAAGATCGAGCGGCACTTTCTGGCCTCCGACGTCAAGCGTGTATTTGCCGGGCGGCACTGGAAGCGTGGAAGCCATGCTGCTGATTTTTCCGGCCAGCGTACCATCCTCGGCGACCAGAGAAAGGCCGCGCGAATCGGCCCCCTTTACCACGACGACGGCGGGATTGAGCACTTTGCGCTCACCCGCCTTGACCTCAATCTGACGCCACTCGGCTCCTCCGAATGTCACGGTGAAGGTGGAGGGTACAACCGTCAGCGCGCGCCCCGTCTGGCTGACCTTGCCCACCTCGACGCTCGTTTCCCAATCCAGCACCCTGTGCCCGCTCAGGGATGCGTTCAGCACCTCGATGACTCCCGGATCGAGAACGGTGGTCTCGCCGGGCTTGACCTCGATGCTCTTCCACAAAACGGGACCGAAAGCGACATTGTAAAAGCCCGGCGGCAATTCAACGACCGATCCGAGATTGCTCAGCGAGGCGACCTGTTTGCCGCTTTCTGCTTCCGTCACTTTGTGGCTGCGGTTCGGGTCGGGGTTGCGAATCTGCAGCTTGCCCGGTTGCGGTCGGGCAATCGTGATCGAGGTCCTGGTCTCGGGTTGCTTCTCGGGCGGCTTGGCCGCGGCGACCTCGCCGAGCTTGGCACCGAGATCGGCGGCACCGGACGCGTCCGAGTAGGTGCCACGCGCCACCCGGGCAATGCATTGCAACTGGTAACGCGCCGCCGTGTCGACATTGAAGCCGATGGTGTGGATGACGAGCTTGGCGTCGGCGGCGGCCAGCGCTTTGGCCGCCGCACAGGGGTCACCTTCGCAGGTCTCCTTGCCGTCGCTGACCAGCACCACGACACGTTCGCCAGGCTCGCGCGCCACATCGGCGGCGGCAAGCTGGATCACGTACGTAATCGGCGTGTAGCCTTGCGCCTTGACGACCCGCGTCTTGGCCAAAATGGCATCGCGATTCGCGTTGACCGGGGCGAAATCGACCATCAATTCCGTATCCTTGCAGTTGCGCTGCTTAGTGGGCGATTGATGACCGTACACCCGGTAAGACAGGCGCGTCGGCGGCGGCAGTTTGGCAAGAAAGTCACCGACGGCGGCCTTGGCAGCATCAAGGCGCGTGCCGCCGCTCGCAAGGCTCGCGTTCATGGACCCCGAGGCGTCCAAGATGAGCGCGATGCTGCGATCCTGCGCGCCGGCGTGGCTCGCCAAGGTCAACACGGTCAGACAGATCGCGAGCAACCCGGCATGACGAGCCATGCCGACCTCCCTGCAGTTTCCTGCTCGATACCGGTCGCGCCATGCGTCGGATGCATGCCGCGACGCGATGGCCATTGGCCTGAACCTCGGAACTCCATGTCTCTGCATTGCTCTCCCCTCCTCATTTCCTGCGCCAGCTTCAACGTCGTCGTCACGCAAGCTCCTGAAACAGTGGTGTCGAGTTTTTTTGACCTACCATGACGCTCCCCATGGCATCCTGTTGGGTGGGATCGACCAGACAGAGGTGCCAGTGGAGGGGGAGCATCATGGTCCAGGCCAACCAATGGTGGATGTGGTGGTTGTCGCGGTTGAGCCTGTTTATCCCAGTCTTTACCCGGCCAGGCTGGGTGCGCTTTGTCCATTGGGTGACCGGCATGGTGTTGTGCTGGGAGGCGCATACCCTCACCCAAATCTTCACGGCCCTGGGCCTGGAGTCGGGTTGGCGGGGGCTGGAACATTTCGCCGAGTAGGGGGCCTGGGATCGAAAGGCGGTTGAACACCAGACGCTGCGCTTGCTTGAACAGGAGCGACCGGCTCGTTGGGGCCGGTATCATCCCGTCGCCGGCGATGATACCAAAGCGCATCGCACGAGTAAACAGGTCTGAATGAATACCGCGGCGTTGATTGCTACCAGCAGCCAAAGGCCGTATGCCGGGGTCTCCGGGCTCATTGCTCCCCTCCTTCGGGAGGCTGGCGCCGACCTCCCCCATGCTTGGCCTGACTGCCGCCGTGCCGGCCGTGCAGGAAGAAGTGCAGCAGCGGGCACAAGATCAGCAAGAGAAACGGCAGGACGCCAAGGAGATGGGCGGTATGCTCGGCCATGAGAAAAAAGGCGGCAATGCCTAGGAATACAACGAGCACGATGCCGCCCCGCGACTGCAGCCAACCATTGGGCCGCGATGGCTGTTGATGCGTCATGGGGCCTCTCCTAGTGCGGCGGGCTTTACCTGGAGCGCGCCAGTGACCATGTGGGTACCATGATGAATCATGGACCCCACGTATCCATCACCGGACCGAAGACGGTTCGACGTCGAGGTGAAAGACCGCCTGGGTGGCGGGACGTCCCGGAGGCATTGCGTTCACGATCACTTCTCAACGGCCGGGTGTGGCAAGGTGTACACGCCCCTCATAGCTCCCTATGTGCGTCGATGTGGCTTCGACCTCCTGGGGCCGTTCGTTGTGCATGCTGGGCATCGTGCGCGCCTGCGTGAGGATGAAACGCACGTGCGCATGCGCCCTCGGTTGGCCCTGGGCATCGGTGAGATCGACGCGCAGGAGATTGCCTCCGGCGCGCGGCGGGCTGGGTTGCGTCGCTAAGGTCATGGTTAGGGCCGCCGCCTGATGATGGCAAGTCACACCGCGCTGCTCGCCAGCCAAGACGCCTTCCCAGAGCGTGTTGGCCATGAAGAGTCCTGCGGCGGCTAACCCCGACATGCCACATCACAAGCGCTGTCGCATCTTCGCCTCCTGCACGAGGGGTGGCCCTGCCCTGGACGTCAGCGTTGCCGGCTTCGAAGGCCACCCACCCCAGAACCACCAACGTTGTTGCCGGTCGGCGTTACCCGAGCGGCAACTGCCAGCGGAACACACGCTCCGACACGTCACCGATGCCCCAGAGGACGAGCATTAGGCTTTTCGTTTCGGAGCTCAGCAACGGCTTGCCGTCGGCATCCATGGCGGGAAAGGTCAACACCGCCTCGCGATGATGCCCGCTGCCACTGGCTGATTCCAGGCCTAGCGCTTGAACTTCACGCCCCTGACCATCACGCAACACGGCAAGCTTCTCCAGCTGGTACTGATCGAGATCGACGGCGTGCGTGTCCAGTTTGACCCGGACCGCCAGCTTGCCGTCAGCGCGGGGCTGATCTGCGGTGAGGAGGGTGACCTCCACCGTCACTGCGCCTTGCGTATCCTTTTGCGTCACGTTGCGGGGGGCGCCGGCCATCTGCATGGGGCTTTGGGGCTGCGGCTCCATCCCGCCGCCCATCATGCCCCGCATCATCTGCGGTCCCATCATGCCCATGCCGCCCATCCCTCTCTGGCCCATCATGCCGCCAGCACCGCCCTCCTGCATCCTCTCCCGCATACCCATCATGCCCCATCCCATCATCCCAAGCATGCGGTCATGCAGGCGTTCGAGTTTCCGGCGCTGCTCTGGCGTCAATAGACCTTTGACCTGCTCATGGGCTTTGATGATGTTGAGCCGCAGCGTGGTACGCAAGCCCTCAACAACCTTGAGCTTGCTTTCGACGTTCCCCATCTCCACGGGATCGGCCTCCAGCAGTTCTTGGAGTTCCAGCTCGGCGATGCGCAGATCGGCGTGCTGCTTGATGTTGGCCTTCATCACCTGGAACAGGATCTCCTTGACTTTTTGCGCCTGTTCATCTGAGAGGTCCAACTCCGTGCGCAGCAGGCGTAACATCTGGCCGGGCTGGTGCATCGCCATCCCTTCCGGCATGTCGCCTTCCATGCCTCCCATCATCTGCGGCATCATGTGCGGGCCCATCGGTCCCATGCCACCGCCCATCATGCCGCGCATCATGTGCTGCATCATTTGCGGTCCCATCATGCCCTCGGGTGTGCCGGCTCGCGGCTCCATCCCCGGTCTGGGCTGGCCCATCTGGCCTGGCCCCATCATCCCGGCCTGCGAAGGGAACATGCTGCCGACGACCAGCATCAACCCAAGGCTTAGTGCTATGCTGGATGTCACTCGTTTCATCTTTAGCTTCCTCCTTGCATCTGCTTCGCGATGGTCATTTAAGCTAAGCGAGATCCCGCTTCCTGGCCTCGAACTCCTCTTTGTCGATCTCGCCGCGGGCATAGCGCTGACGCAGGATGTCCAATGCCGTATCGGAACCGGACTCGCGGCCTTGGCTCACCAGCCAACGGATGCCCAATACGAGGCCCACAATGATGAGGCCCCAGAACACCAGCATCATCAGCATCATCCCAAACCCCCATGCTCCCCACATGCCCCACAGCGGGTGCATCCCCCAAAAGTCGTACGGGCGCTCCTGCGCCCACGCAGCCATAGGTATGCCCACGCCAATCAACATGCCCAAGAGGCGTCCTGCGATGTGTTTCATAGTTCCTCCTTCCCATCTGCGCTTGACAGATATCTCGGGTGGAATGGGACATCTCGACCCAATGACCCTGCAGGCAAGGGGGCTGCCATCACTCCCCTCTGCGCCACGGCAATCGAGGATGAATCTCGTGCGCTGCACATAGCCCTCAAGCAGTTTTCGGATCGATGTCTGGAGGTATCAGCGCTGGAGGGCGTCTCTCTACGCCTGTTTGTCCCTCATCCCCTCCACTTGCAGGCACAGGCGCATAGCGCTACAAGGTTGGCAGACCATGTGAAAACCGCTCTCAACGACAGTGCTATACATCCATGGCAAGCGGATTAACGAGATGACTGCCCTGAAGAGATCATAACCGGAGCACAGGCTGGAAGGAGCCACAGGTAGGAGATACCACACGCTCCTGCGCCCACAAGCGTTCGTGGCCTGATGACCTGGAGATCGCTGCGCCGTCGGCACCAAAGGCCGTAGGACAAACGACCGAAATCGGCATTTTTGAGGGAAATCGGACTTTTCGACCCTCGGTCAAGAGCTTAGCACTGCGGTCGCTCTGCAAGCCTGGGTTGTCGGCATCCAGGCATAGCAGGGAGTGCACCCCCTCGTGCGTGACAGGGTGGCTTACACAAGCCAGCGCCGCGACGCCTCCCACCAGGATGATACAAAGACTGCAGATCAAGGTGAATCGATATCGAAGCCATCGATGCACCGGCAAACCCTCCCACGCTCTATGCAGATGCAGCGCTCCACCTCGTGGCCGATCGTCAATGCGACGCAGCCGCGATGCTCGATTTGCGCCTCAGTCGCGTGTCCTAAATGGGGTGCATCACAAACGTATAGGCTGGATCGTCAAAAGGCAAGGAGAGCAAGGGACGTGCCGTGCGGTCACCCTGAGGGTTTGCCACGGATGCTCGCCTGGGGGGAGCTATACGGCGCCACGGCGTGAAGCAAGCGGCCCATCGGGGTGCAAATCGCGATAAGTTTGCCTGGGACGAAATGCGACTCTCAGAGCATTTCTGTCCCAAACCACGTGCTCGGGCCCAACGCCGACGGCCTGGGAGGTGATGCGTAAAGCGTGGCCGTCACTGCCAAACCAACGACAGACCCGCCATCAGCAGGGTCGATGCCCGACCGGCGTAGTCTGCCCACAATTGCGGCAATATTCCGGTCGCTCTACCGGAGCGTCACGGCACAGACTTGAAGGGGGTTGACCCTGGCGCTTGACATCGCCTGTGCAGAATCGTCGCGAAATCGCTGGAGATCTTTAGATATCCAGTGAGGCCGCGACCCGGGGCAAAGGCCCCGAGTCGCCTCAATGATGATCCATCCCTTTCAGCGCCAGCGGCTTACTTATTGGCATAGCGCTGCGGATTCTGCTCGAACTGCTGCTTGCAGTTCGACGAGCAGAAGTAGTAGGTCTGCCCCTGGTGCTCGCTCTTCTGGACTGTCTGTTCGTCCACCTGCATCCCACAAACTGGATCCCTAGCCATAATGGTTCCCTCCTTTCTCTCTTCTCTCCACGATTCCTCACCCCCGATTTCCTCTTGTGCGGGAGCGTTCACAAGCGCCGTATGGGGCGTTGCTGATCGCCCGGCCGATTCTCCGGGATGGTGGCATGGCAACGGTCAGCGTCGCGCCGCTCGCACCTCGATGTAGCCGTCGCGTACCCGCGCTTCGAAACACGGCTGCGCAAACGTCGACGGGCCACTCAACACTCGCCCGTCGTCGAGTGCATAGCGTGAGCCGTGCCAGGGGCAGGTGACGCTCAGATCCTCCAGCTTCCCCTCTGCCAAGGGCCCACCTAGATGGGCACAGGTCTCGCTAATGGCGTACAGCCGTCCCCCTCGACGGAGGAGCAACACTGGGGTACCGTCGGCGGTGGCCCGGCGCAATTCGTTGTCCGGGAGTTCATCGTCGCGCAGCACCGGCACAAACGCCTGAGGAACTCGTTGGGCGGCAGTATGGTCCACGCCGACCTGCTCGCTGTAGACGAGATGGCCGCCGAGATAGGCCGCCGCATTGGCGACCACAAAGCCGAGCACGCCAACGACGCGCCCAGCCCGGCGTGCCTGGCGCCGTCGCAGGACGAGCGAGGTGGTATACAGGGCGAGGGCCCCCAGGTTCAATAAGCCATGCGCCAGGCCGATGCGGCGCGCTCGACCATCGGTGTGGGCCCAATCCGTCACGCCCGCGAGGGCAGCGCCGACCGCGCCGGTCACCCCAACGCCAATGGCGGCATCGGCCCCACGCCCGAAGCTGCGGTGCCCACTAGCCGCCTCGAGGGCATCGAGCACCATGGCGGCGGTCCAGGAGCCGATTGGGATGTCCGTCAGGACTGGGTGCAGGGGGTGTCCCAGCCAGACGCCGTGGAGGGCGTCCGCCACCTTTTGCCCAGCAGGGCCGGCGGCGGTGAAGCTCCCGTGCACCGCGGAGTGGAGCCCATCGGCGACCGGCTCCAGCCAGTGTTGGCGAGCAATGAGCTGAATGGCACTGTCCGAGGCCATATCCTCCTCCTCAGGCGGCCCCTCAAGCGGAACCGCCCCGGTTATATCCTGCCAGCTGCCTGCTTACTGGCTCCAGGGCCGCCCTCGTCGCCTAGGCATGAGCCATCGCCGCCATTTGACGGCAGGCTTCGGCACAGTGGCGACAGATATCGGCGCAGCGCTGCAACAGCGACTTCATGTCGCCCTCATGCGAGGCCACCATGCGTTCGCACTCGGTGGCACAGGCCTCACAGACATCGGCGCAGAGGGCACAGCTTTGGATGTGAAACGGCGAATTGCGGCTCATCAACTGAGCGTCGAGCAGACAAATATCCGCGCAATCGCGGCAGAGCTCGATGCACTTCGACATGCCGCGCATGTCCATAGCGACGCACTCAGCGCCGCACTGTTCGCACACCTGGGCGCATTCGAGCGCGAGGCGGATGGCCTCATCGAGTTGCTAGCGCATCTGCGGATTCATCTGACGCGATGTGTGGCTAGGCATAGGACACCCCCTTACTGGCATATGTTTCTCATTCTGAAACGACGTCGCTTCCACTGAGCCAGGCCAACGGAGCTCCTCCGATGGAGCGCTGACATGCCTCGGTGCTGTTGTTGGGCATGCTGTAGCCCATATGACTTCGATTCGTCCGGCGGGGCTCCTGTCCTCAGGGCCTTTCGTTCGGCATCGTTCCGTGCGGATGGTCTCACACACTGAGATGACCACGCAGCCAACCGCCTGTAAACCGTTTGGGGTATAGTAAAAGGTGCAGCCATCGAGAAATCTAGTCAGCGAAACCCCGCAGGCAGAAAACTCAGAAGAGGGAAACGCTCAGGAGAGGAGGGCGGAGCATATACGCGAACTCTCTACCTTACGCGTGAGACCACTGAGAGGGCTTACAACCGAGGCTCAGCTGCGGAAGAGGGTTGAGAACGATAGTGGGTTTTATTATTACCGGTCACTCGCGGCGGGATGAGGATATCGCACACTCAAAGACCAGATCCCGGGCAGACTCAAGTGCTGTAGCCCTGCTGATATCGGCGCACAGCGGAGGTGCAGGTCGAGGCGCACATGGCGCTGAGGATAGCTTGGCCCATACCATGGCTGCGCCCGCGACAACGAGAATAAGGCAGAGGCCCCAGGTATGGCGCAAGCGTTCCCAGTGAACGTGTTGCACGCACGCACCGCGTTTCCCAGGATATCGAGCACGACATGTGGCTTGTGCAAGGACTTTGCCACCCATGCACTCAGCCCGTCCCGTCGGTGGTATCCGCCCGTCCATGGTAGGCCGGCGGAGAGGTCTAGGGACTGTCTGAGATGGGCTCCACTGCTGGTGTGGCTCGGGCGGCCCTATGACGATTTCGGAGGACCTTGGTGAGCCCTATGCGTATGAGCTTGACCCGGAGAGGACGATTGGGGCGCGCCGTGGAGCAGCGGCCAACCTGTCACTTTGAGAACATCGCCGCTCCCGACGTTTCAGAGTGAGAGATTTAGGGGGCGTCGGGATGATCGAGCAACGAGGGCGTGCGCTCGAGCGAGCGTTCGGCCAAACTTCGAATGAACGCCACCAAGTCCCAGATGTCCTGCTCCGTCAGCGTATGGCCCCACCAGGGCATGAAGGGAGGCTCTCCCTCGCGTAGTTTGCCCTCGCTGATGGCGCGATAGAGCTCGGCGTCGCTGAGCCGATTCATATACCACACATCGGTATGGTCTCGCGGGGCCCGGCCCAGCTGTTCGAGATACGGCGCGTTACGTCCCGTTCCCGTGCCTTCGAGGCCGTGACAGATGGCGCAGTAGCGCGCATACAGCTGTTGCCCGCGCCGTGTATTCCCCCGTTCCATCGTCTCCAGCCGGGCCAGCGCCCCAGTGCACAGCAGCACTATGGCGGCCAGCAGCACCCCTTGCCGCGACAGTCGGCCATGAGGTTCGCAAGACTTGGGCATCGACCTTCCTCGTCTGTGAAGACCTGGTCCCCATCCGCCTGCCTGCCACCCGCCACGATGGGGCTGATGCGGATACCCCTCAGTGCGGACCATGGGCGCCGTGCCCTGGTGGAGGAGCTACGGCGGGGGCCGGCGGACGTGCCGTTGCCAGCCGCTGCCCCTCCTCGGACAGCGCGAGCACGTAAAAGACCACATCCCAGACCTGCTCCGGATCGAGGGCGTCGGCGTACGACGGCATCGGTGTCCCTAGAAGACCGGTCATCAGCGTACGGTAGAGATCCCGTGGTGTGGCGCCGTTCTTGAAGCGTAGAGGGCGTGTCAGATCCGTCGCTGCGATCGGTAGCCCGGTGTTGTCCTTCAGCGCCGGAGTGGAGGGGCCATCACCGCGGCCGCTTTCGCCATGGCATTGCCAGCATTCCGCATCTAGATAGAGTTGCCGCCCGCGCCCCAAGCGCTCTGGCGTCATCGCCGGGAGCGGCGGGATCTCTATCGGCCTGATGTCGCGGCGCCCCCAAAAGGCCGGGTTCAGACTTTTCACGAATTCGAGCAACTCAAGCCGTTGTTCCTCTGGCATATAGCGAAAGCTCGGCATGATCCGGTTGCCGCGCAGGCCGAACGTCAAAGGGCCACCGCTGGCGCGAATCCCCTCCGTGACGGTGCGAAAGAGGTCGGCGGTGGTGGGCAGTTCCCCCGTCGGCGTCGAGCGGAACTTAAACTCCGCGCTGGTGAAATTTCGCGGCTGCGGCGCCCGCCGCGGCGAGAGGGTGGCTCCGACCGTGCCGTCCCCCCGGCCATGGTCCCCATGACATGCTACACATGCCATGGAGAAAATGTCACGTCCGACCTGGACCATCTCCAGATGCTCCCACGGCACGTGTGGCCCTCGATGCCCGGAAAACGTATGCTGGTAGGCGATCACCGCCCAGCGATCTTCTACCGACAGGTCGTCCTTAAAAGGCGGCATCGCCGAACCGGCGGACTTGAAGGGCTCGACCACACCGCCTTCGCTGACCCGCCAGAACCAGAAGTTGTCCCGCATCTCGGCGACTGCCGCTCGGTTGCGCATATCCGCCGGCCTCAGGGGCAGCGCCAGGCCGGCCGGCCCCTTGCCATCGCCCTCGTCCCCATGGCAGACGGCGCATTTGCCGGCGTAGATCTCCTGGCCGCGCGCCAGCATCGCCGGGTCGGTCCAGACGTGAGGCGGGATATGCCTGTCGGCATAATCAAGCGGCGCTGGGACATGGATATGGGCGCCTTCCTCCATGTCGTGTTCCTGGTGTGCGTCGTGTCCGGCGCCATGGGCTGCGACGTCAGCGCGGGCTACAGAGGGATCAATCCCCAGCATGCCCACCAGGAGCGCGCACACAGCGAGCGCTAACGGCCAACGGTGGCGTTTGGGCATGGCGTCATCCTCCCTAAAAATCCCAGTCGATGCCGACGAAGAATTGGTTGCGCCAACTGCGCAAGGGATTTTCCTCGACAAACGCCCGCATGTTGACGCTGTCGCGCACAAAGAACGAAACATTCGGCCAGGGGTAGTACCGGACTTGGAAGGAGAGGACTGTCCCATCGCGTTTCTCATCTCGCAACCCCCCGGCCCAGAGCTGGTCAAACCGGGTCGAGAGCATGATAGGTTCCAGGATCAAGTAATCGACCTGCATGGTGAGCCCTGCGGCGGTGCGGTCAAACTCGCTTTTCAAAGCGCCAGGCACGTTGAACACGCGGTCCCAGATCACCGCCCCATAGATGTCGAGCGCCTTCCAGCGGGCATTCGCCGCCAGCCCATAGCGCAGGCGGTCGAGGCTGCGGTCACTGGGATGATCGTGATCATCGGGGTCGGGCGCCTGGGCGATGCCAAAGCCCCAGTTGACCAGGCCAGAGATGTTGAAGGTGAAGCCCTGGCGCTGGCCGAAGTCATAGCGCGGCATGAGGTAGATGTTAAAACCTTCGTTCTCCTGCAGGAATCCCACCTGGCCGAGGAGGAATTGACCGGGGGAGCGGCTGTGCATGAACATGGCGTGGAAGTCCGCCCCCGGCCGTCCTGGCGTGTTATACATCACCTGATCGGTGACGAGCTGCGGCTCGCCTTCGTCGTGATCCTTAAAGAGACCGAAGAACTTCGACGTGAAGGCATAGGGAACCACGGGCAAGCGCTCGATCTCACCTTCGTGCACCTCGGTCTCGGTCCCCAGAAAGAGCTGGCGATTGGTGGGATAGGAGAAGTTAGTTGAGGGGTCGATCTTGCCACCCATCAGCATCGGACCATGCAGTTGGAAGCCGCCATGGCGCCCGACCATCGTCTGCCCGCCCATCTCCATGGTAGGCGCCCCCAAGAAGCCCAGGAGCCGGCCTAGGTTGGCCATGATGAAGGCCTCATGGCCGACGCCAACGTGCCCCTTCTCCTTGAAACGGCCATGCTCGAACTCGACCGCTCTGGGCTCGTACTCGATCTCGACGAACATACTCACATGGGGGGTCAACGGCCGCGCGATGAATAGCTCGAGCTCGTGCGGCGGCTCTAGCTTTTTCTCGTCTACCTCTGCCGTGGTGGAGTATGCGAAGATGTTGCCCTCGATGCGCAGCGCCAGGCTATCGATGAGGGTCTTCAGCGCACCATCCTCTTGAAGGCTCTGGGCCAAACCTCCAGGCCGTGCGGCGCTGGGGATCTGAAAGCCCATCATGTGCACCTGCTCGCCGAAGCTGTTTAGGCGCGGTGGGCGGGTGTGGCAGGCATTGCATTGCAGGTCGTACTGCCGGGCGAAGGCTGGAACCGCGTGACCGGATGGGATGCGCACGTATCCGATGAGGATCACGACGAGTGCGCTCATGATCAGCGAGCCTCTCAGCATACCCTCCCCTTCTCTCATGACGACTGCGGTAGCTCCCTGGAATCCGAACGAGACGCGAACCGCGATGCCGGCCACGGGACCTGTCGGTGAGGAAGGTGCCAAGCACACACCTATCCTTCACTGACGGGCTTGGCTATGATCGGTTAGCGGTTCGCGAGATTATTCGAGCGGAAAGCTCATAGGCGGAGAACTGGAAGAAAAGCGCAGGGGGTACGCACTGAGATGCGGTCATCCATGCCGGATAGCCGATCGGGCGACAAAGGGAGGCCCAAGAGGAGGCCGGCCCTCATCGATGCAGGAGAAGCCACTGGGACGAGGGAGATCCGAGGGAGTGGGAAGGTTTCATCATCGGTGAATAGAATAAGTCTGTCATTCCTCTGGGCCACTGGGCTGCTCGAATCGATGCACAGCGGCGGATGCGCGGCGTGGTGGGCATCGGGATGGCCGACGCAAGCCGTCGCCGTCACCACCGTAAGGAGGACGATCCAAAAGCTCCAGATGAGACTTGACCAATATCGACTGTGGCTTCGCACCCGTCAATCCTCCTGCTTCCACGTCCGATCCGAGGTCATCTTAGCCGACCTGCAGCACTGCGTCAACACGGACACACAATGCACGCTGCCGTAGACGTTTCGGGAGAAAATCGACCAGGCGTGCAGAGACCTTGCGAAAGCTACAGGAATAGGTTGCGAGGGGTTGGATAGAAAAAGCCATCGGGCGAAGGAACGGCAGGAGCTGCGCGACGGGTCTCATAGCCTTCGAACAGCGCCTCCGCCATTGCGAGTGGTAGTCGATGCCGCGGTGAGCCGCTATAAAGCGCCCGATCAGCGGCTCGTTCACTGCGCGGTGTCCCATGGTGCCGTAACGAACGCGAAACCCGTGTCTGCAACCAGCATACATCATAAACGTTGTCGATGGAGGTGGTCAAACCGACAAGGCCGACAGAACCCCATCACCATCCATGGGCGCATCGGACACGCTCCTTGGCAGAGTCCCCGGTTGGCGTCGTCACGATCCGGTCAACCCGTCCACCCCTTCGGTCTCCAGCTTCGGCACCTCCGCAACCCATTTTATATCCCTTGGCAAGCGTTTTCCTCACGGCTCCCAGGCTGACCAACCCGCCTGGAGAAGGGTTGTCGGCAAATGCGCCAGGGCTGAGAGCGATTCCTCTCGATCGGCAAGATACCCTTGACGCACTCGCAAGGCGTAGCGTAGGTTCGAAGAGTTTAATCACCATCCGAGGACGACTTCGCTGCCAGGCCCTAGACCTGGCAGATGCATTGATGTTCGGAGCTCTGCACAAGGAGATCGCACGTGACCATAGCCCTTCAACACGTGCCCCTACTGGACCTGCAAGGCCAGTATGTGGCCATCCGAGCGGAGATCCACGCGGCGGTCGACGCCGTCTTGGCGAGTCAACGTTTCATCCTGGGCCCGAACGTTGAGGCGTGCGAGACCGAGGTGGCACGTTTCTGCCGGGCTGCGCATGCCGTGGGCGTCGCCTCTGGCAGTGATGCCTTGCTGCTGGCGTTGATGGCCATCGGCATCGGCCACGGCGATGAGGTGATCACCACCCCCTACACGTTTGTCGCCACCGCCGCGGCCGCGGTGCGCTTGGGCGCGACACCGGTTTTTGTCGACATCGACCCGCTCACGCTGAACTTGGATGTGGCGCAGGTGGCGGCCCGCGTGACGCCGCGCACCAAGGCCATCATTCCGGTGCACCTGTTCGGTCAGTGCGCCGAGATGGCGCCGTTGCTGGCACTGGCACGGCAACATCGCCTCACGGTCATCGAGGATGCCGCCCAAGTGATTGGCGCCGAATATCTGCTAGCCGCAGATCCCGGCTTGGGAGAGGACTCGGCCGTGGCGTGGTGCCACGCCGGCACGATGGGACAACTCGGCTGTCTGTCGTTTTATCCCTCCAAGGCACTGGGGGCCTATGGCGATGCTGGCATGGTGTTGACCAACGATGCCGGGCTGGCCGAACGTGTGCGCGCCCTACGCACCCATGGGGGGTTGAAGAAATACCAACACGACATGGTTGGCATCAACAGCCGTCTGGATGAACTCCAAGCGGCGGTGTTACGCGTGAAGCTCCGCCATCTGGCGGCCTGGATCGCCGCGCGTCAAGCAAATGCCGGCCGCTACGACCGGCTGTTTCAACAGGCCGGACTGGCGGATGCGTCGGGTGTGCTGGATGGCGGCAAACCGGTGGCGCTGCCTGTGGTAGCGCCAGGACGGACGCATATTTTCTATGTCTACGCCATTCGTGCCCGCCACCGCGATCGGTTGCGGACCTACCTGGCCGACCATGGCGTTGACACGGATGTGTATTACCCTACACCCTTACACCTGCAGCCCTGCTTCGCCGCCCTGGGCTATCGCGCCGGAGACTTCCCCAAGGCGGAGCAGGCCGCGCGGCAATCGCTGGCGCTGCCGATGTTTCCCGAATTACGCGACAGTCAACAGACCTACGTCGTCGAACAGATCGCCGACTTCTACCGTCTGCAGGGCTAACACCATGTCACAACGGCGATACCGGCTTCCCGATTGGCCTAAAAGGCTTTGCAATTCCTCCGGAGCTTCGGTATAGTCAGTGCACAAGGTCGTGATCTCCTCCTCTAAGGATTTGTTCTCAATCGAACCACAAGACATTGGCTTACGGTGATGGATGCTTATTCCTTTGCCCTTCCCCCCGGTGCGGGGGAAGGTGAGGCTGGGGGAAGTCTCCCCGGTGCAGCAATCTTCTGTGGCCTGATTTAGCGGGCGATCTTCTTTGGGAAAAGGGGGCTGCCATGCGGATGACTCCGCCGGCCCAGGTCAACCGACTGCGGTCACCCGAGGGGGCTGCGTGTCGACACGTTGCGTGTGCTCAGGCGACGCGGACGACCGCTGCACCGCGCCGACGGCGATGGGCGAGACGGTTTATCGTCGTGGGTGCGTTGGCCTACGTTCTTACCGCCGGCCTCGCCCTGGCGCAAAAAGGACAGCCCACCACCTCAACCCCGGTGACAGGAGATTGGTTGATCGCTCATATCCTGAGCGATCCGGAGCAGCTCAACCCGCTCACCAGCAACGATGCGACGGCAAGCTCGCTGCTCGGCTATATCTTCGAGAGCCTGCTGCGGCGTGATCCGCGCAGCCTGGAATTAAAGCCGCACCTGGCGGTGGCGCGGCCGGAGATCTCCGAGGATAAGCTCGAGTATACGTTCAAGATCCGGCAGGATGTGCACTTCCAAGACGGCCGCCCGCTCACTGGCGAAGATGTCCTATTCAGCATCAAAGCCATCAAATGCCCCTTGGTCAACGCCCCTTTTCAACGTGTGTACTATGAGTCGATCGTCGATGCGCAACTGCTCGATCCTTACACCATCCGGTTTAAAGCCCGAGAGCCATATTTTCTCAACGAGAACGTGCTCGGCGGCATCGATGTCTTGCCGCGTCATTATTACGATCCCGACGATCTCTTGAAGGACGTGACGGTGACCGCGCTTGCTGGCGATTACGCCAAACATGAAGAACAGGTGCGCCAATTCGCCCAGCAATTCAATCAGAATTTTTCGCGCAATCCGATGGGCAGCGGACCCTACAAGTTCGTCAGTTGGTCCACCGGCCAGGAGGTGGTGCTGGAACGCGATCCGCGCTATTGGGGCAACGGTAAGGAGCGCATCGATCAGGTCTACATCGATGTGCGCAAGTTCCGGGTGATCAACAACATGGATGCCGCCTTGGTGAACCTCAAAGCCGGCAATCTGGACGTCATGGGCCTACAGCCCCTGCAGCATTTGCGGCAAACCAGCGGGGCGCGCTTCGATAGGGAATTCGCCAAGTATATCTATAATACCCCGAGCTACACCTACATCGGCTGGAATAACGCGCACCCGATCTTTCGCGATATGCGGGTGCGTCAAGCCATGACCTATTTCACCAATCGGCAGCAGATGGTGAAAACCATCCTCTTCGACCTCGGTCAAGTAGTCGATAGTCCCATCTACCGGTTTCGGCCCGAGTACGACGAAAGCCTGTATAGCCATCCTTACGATCCGCAGAAAGCGCTGGAGTTACTGGGGGAGGCGGGTTGGAAAGACACCGATGGCGACGGCATCCTCAACAAGGAGATTGACGGACAGCAGGTGCCGTTCCGTTTTGAGATCAAATTCAACTCGGGGAACGACATCCGCAGGAGCGTAGCTCTGGCCCTGCAGGATGAATTGCGCAAATATGGCATCGATGTCAGCGTGCGGGCGCTGGATTGGACGATCTTCCTGGACGACGTGCGGAATCACCGCTTCGACGCCGTGATTCTAGGCTGGGCCATGAGCGTAAACGAGCCCGATGCTTATCAGGTGTGGCATTCATCCCAGGCGGAGAACCGAGGCTCCAATATGATCAGCTATAAAAATCCGCGCGTCGATGCCATTCTCGAAGAGTATCGCCGCACCTTCGACGCCGATAAACGCATCGAGCTGTACCGCGAATTCCAGCGCATCCTCAACGTCGAGCAACCGTATACCTTCTTATTCATGCAGAAGGCGGTCTCGGCGGTAAACCGACGCTTCCAGGGGGTCGAGGTGCTGCCCATCGGTGGTCTGCGCCCCCTCGAATGGTGGGTGCCCAAAGCGCAGCAGAAGTACACCTCCCAGCTCTCCACGCCATAGGCCGCGACGATGTTGACGTACGTCATTCAGCGCCTCCTGCTGATGATTCCGACCTTCTTCGGCATCACGCTGATCGCCTTTCTCATCGTGCGTCTGGCACCGGGGGACCCAGCCGAACTGCGCGCTGGAGGCGGACTGGCGGCCGGAGGGGAAGCAGGTCTTTCCGCCGAACGCCGGGGGGCTGTGGATCGGGCTTTACAAGAATGGCGCGCGCTGTATGGCCTGGATAAACCGCTGCACTGGCAATACGTGATTTGGATGAAAAACCTCTTCACGCTGGATTTCGGGGTCTCGTTTAAAGACAATCAGCCGGTGTGGGCCAAGATCCTGGAGCGCTTACCGGCAACCTTAAAGCTGAATATTTTCTCGACATTGCTCGTGTACCTCGTGGCGATTCCCCTCGGCATCTATTCCGCTACGCACCAATACTCGTTCGGCGATCAACTCACCACGTTCGGCGCCTTCGTGCTCTTCGCGCTGCCCTCCTTTTGGGTGGGGACGATGGCCATCGTATTTTTCGGTGGAGGCGATTTTTACTACTGGTTTCCGCCGGGCGGGCTGCGCTCAGTGGATTATTCGCCGTATTGGCCGTGGTGGCAGCGCCTGGCGGATCAGGCCTGGCACCTCTTTTTACCGGTATTGATGCTGTCATACGGCGGCTTTGCCGGTCTGTCGCGCTTCATGCGCAGCAGTATGCTCGAAAACCTGCGGCAGGATTTCGTCCAGGTGGCGCGGGCCAAGGGGCTGGCGGAACGCATTGTCATCTACAAACACGTCCTGCGGAATTCGCTCATCCCCATCGTCACCATCATGGCCTCGATCATTCCCGGCCTGATCAGCGGCAGCGTCATCATCGAAACCCTCTTCTCCATCCCCGGCATCGGCCAGCTCAGCTACGATGCGGTGCTGGCGCGGGATTACCCGATCATCATGGCGGTATTCACCATCAGCTCGGTCCTGACCCTGCTGAGCATTTTGCTCTCCGACTTGCTGCTCTCCGTCGTCGACCCGCGCATCGCCTTCGGTCGGAGAACAGCGTGATCGCCTAAGCCATGTCGCGAGCCAGCAGCTTCCCCCGTCTTTACAGACGTGTACCGGCCACAGGGCTTCGACCTGAGGCGCCGCAGAACTCGGCGTCTGAACCGATGCAGACCTTCTGGGGTCGAGTGTGGCGGCAGTTCAAGCGCAATCGCCTGGCGGTCATCGGCCTCTATGTGGTCATCGCCTTGGTGGCGATGGCTTTGGGTGCCGACTTCCTGGCTAGCGACAAACCCCTTTATATGGTCTACCGCGGGCACACCTACTTCCCGGTCCTCTTCAGTTATGGTGTAGATCTCGGCCTGACGCACTGGCCCGCCGAGCTGTTGAACGTCGATTTTAAAGAGCTACCGGCCGACAGGATTATTTTCCCACCCATTCCCTATCGCCCCAACCAGATCGACCTCACCAACCCCTTTGCTCCACCGTCGGCGGAGCACTGGCTAGGCACTGACAGATTAGGCCGCGATGTGATGGCCGGGATCGTGCATGGCTCGCGCATCTCGTTGTCCATCGGCTTCGTGGCGGTGGGCATTGCGGTGGTCATCGGCGTGACGCTCGGGGCTTTGGCGGGCTTTTTCGGCGGCTGGGTGGATCTGGTGATCTCGCGCGTGTTCGAGCTCATGTTGGCCATCCCCACCTTTTTTCTGCTCATCACCATCACGGCCTTTCTGAAACCGAGCATTTTCTATACCATGATCATCATTGGCCTGACGAACTGGGTCGGCATGGCGCGTTTTACCCGCAACGAATTTCTCAAAGTACGTAATCTGGACTATGTCACGGCGGCGACAGCGCTCGGCCTGCCCGACCGGCGCATCATGGTTCGGCATATCCTGCCCAATGCCCTGGCGCCAGTGCTGGTGTCGGTGGTCCTCGGCATCGCCGCCGCTATCCTGGTGGAATCCGGCCTGAGCTTTCTTGGCATCGGCGTGCCGGCCGATACCGTCACCTGGGGTTCTATTCTCAATGAAGCCCGCAGTAACACCTTCGCCTGGTGGCTGGCCGTCTTTCCCGGCGCCGCCATTTTCGTCGCGGTCATTTCCTACTACTTGGTCGGCGAAGGCCTCCGTGACGCTCTCGATCCGCGCCTGAAATGACCTCTATACAAAACTTAACGGCCCGACCTCCCCAGCCCTGCGGCGAGGATGTCAATGATTTTGGCGACCGCGCTTCGATCGAGGTCGCGTAACGAAGCATATTCCGCCACTTCGATGATGCGCAGCCGGGAATCCGCCATGGTCGTGCTAAGCAGTTCTTGGGTCTCTGCGAGGCTCAGACCGTCGGCGTGGGGGAAATACGCGGCAGGCATCTCCTGTTTGTTCAAGACATCGATGTCGAAGTGCAGCAGGATGGGTGCTGAGGGAGGAATGGCGTGCAGCGCTCGTTGTGCAGTCTCGCCGGGTCCCAAGCGGCGCACGTCGGCCAGTGACGACGATTGCAGCCCGAGCGGCGGAGAACCCAAGTCATCGGCCCAGCCCATGACGATGACTTAGGAGGGCCTGAGCGTCGGTCCGGCCCGGAAAGGGGAAGCTTGGGTAGTCAGCCACAGGGCCATGGCCGCGGCACTCAGACAGCGATCAGGCTGTGGGGCCACGCCGTCGATATCGCCATCGACGTAGATGATGTGAACTGCCTCGCCATAGACGCGCATCAGCACCTGTGCGGTGCCTACCACGACGCTACAGTCCGCACCAATGAGTAGTGGGATATGCCCATCCTGGCGTAAATAAGGAGCGATGCGCTCGCCGATACAGTCCCAGGCGATACGCGGTCCAGGCCAGTTCTTAATGGGCGGGATATGGTGATGGGGCAGATAACTGGGGATCGGCACATCGCCTTCATTAACAACCCGGCAGCCGGCGGCCTCGAAGCGGCGAAGGATATGAGCATCGCGATAGGGTTGAGCATCATTCTCACTCCCAGGATAGAAGGAGCCCGTACGGAAAGGAACTCCTAGCAGATGGTAGGTACGCTCAAGAGTCCGCTCTGGCATCGTCGCTCCTTAGACTTTTCTCGATCCCATGGCCTCCGCTGTCTGTGCACTTCAGAGGGCGCCTGGTGCAGAGATCTCAGCCCATTGCCACGGGCTCCAGGGCCGTAATGGTACCGACGATCTCCCATCTCCAGCTTATTTGGCGTGCCTACGGTGCGCCTTCATCGGTGAGGAGCTGCCGAACTCTCGACTGGCTGGCATGGCGGGAACGAGCTGCAGCCGGGGCAAACCTTGTTTAGACCTGCACAGCGCTGGCAAGTGCACTGCACAGCCGGTCGATATCCTCGCGGGTGTTCATCTCGGTGACGCAAATCAGGAGCTGATGAGACCGCTCTGGGTAGAAGCGGCCCAAATCGACCCCGGGCAGCAGGCACTGGGCACTGAGGCGGGCGATGAGGTCACGAGCCGGCTTGGGGGTCTCCAGTACGAACTCATTGAACGTCGGCCCAGAGAAGACCAACCGACAGCCTGGAATGGTGGCGAGTTGTTGCCGGGCGTAGGTCGCTCGCTGCAGATTGAGCGTGGCTAACTGACGCAGGCCAGCTTTGCCCAAGGTGCAGAGGTAAATCGTCGCTGCCAAAGCACACAAACCCTCGTTGGTGCAGATGTTCGAGGTCGCCTTTTCGCGACGGATATGCTGTTCGCGCGTGGACAGCGTCAGGACATAGCCGCGCCGCCCCTCGGTATCGACGGTCTCGCCGGCCAATCGTCCGGGCATCTGACGGACGTACTGATCCCGCGTCGCGAAGAAGCCGAGATACGGCCCGCCAAAGCTGAGCGCATTCCCGAAAGCCTGCCCTTCGCCCACGGCGATGTCAGCGCCCCAGGCGCCCGGGGGTTTCAAGAGCCCGAGCGACACTGGCTCGGAGATCACCTCGATGAAGAGCGCCTGTTCAGCATGGATGGCATCGGCAAAGCCGCTCAGATCCTCAACCACCCCGAAGAAGTTCGGACTTTGCACCACCACGCAGGCGGTTTGTTTGGAGAGCCGACCGCCCACCCGCGATAACGGCGTTTGCCCGGCATCGTCGACGGCCAGCTCATGCACCTGCATGCCGAGATTTTGCAAATAGGTCCGCAGCACGCTGCGATACTCTGGATGTACCGCCTCGGAGATCAGCACCTCATCGCGCTGGGTGAGACGCCGCGCCATGAGCACCGCTTCGGCGACGCCTGTCGACCCGTCGTACAGTGAGGCATTGGAAACTTCCAGATCGGTGAGTTGACAGATCAGCGTCTGATACTCGTAGACTGCCTGCAGTGTGCCCTGCGCCATCTCCGGTTGATAGGGCGTGTAGGCCGTCATGAACTCGCCGCGCGAGGTCAGCACCGGGACGATGCTGGGAGTGAAGTGGTTGTAGGCTCCCGCCCCCAGGAACACGGCATACTCGTCGACATCGGCGTTGCGACTGGCGAGGGTGCGCATATGGCGTAACATCTCCTGCTCGGATAGCGCCGCCGGCACGTCGAGCGGCCGGGCCAGGTGCAAATGCCGAGGAATGGTGCTGAACAGTTCATCGATCGAGGTCAGCCCCATCGCCTCCAGCATGGCCTGCCGATCCGCCTCGGTGTTTGGAATGTAGCGCATTAGCCCTCCTTCACCTGCCGCAAGTACGCCTCATACTGCTCGGCTGTCATCAGCGCGTCGAGTTCTGAGGCCTCGCCGATCTCCACCACGATCATCCAGCCCTGACCGTAGGGATCGCTGTTCACCAGCTCAGGGTGGTTAAACAACTCCTCATTGACCTGGGTGACCGATCCGGTCACCGGCGAGAAGAGATCCGACACCGCTTTCACCGATTCGACGACGCCGAACGGCTCCATATACCGCACGGTACCGCCAGCCTCGGGGAGTTCGACGTAGACCACATCGCCCAATTCCTGTTGGGCGTAATCGGTGATGCCGACATAGGCCTGACTGCCCTCGACCCTGACCCACTCGTGTTCCTTGGTGTAGCGTAATCCCGCTGGGAACTCCATAGGCGCGCGCTCTCCTTCGTTAGGCTTTGCGAACCTGAGACGGATAAAACGGCGTCGAGGTCACCTGCACCTGCGCTGGCTTGCCCCGGATCTCGACTTGCAGTGTTGTACCGGTCTTGGCATACTCCGTACGGACATATCCTAAGCCAATAGCTTTATTCAAGGAAGGGGACATGGTGCCGCTGGTCACCTCTCCGATCTCTTGTCCGTCGGCGAGTATACGATAATGCGACCGCGCCACGCCGCGATCGAGCACCTCGAAACCGACCAGGCGTCGTTTGATCCCCTCGGCTCTCTCCTTGAGCAGCGCCTCGCGGCCGATGAACTCGCCCTTATTCATCCGCACCACCCAGGACAGCCCCGCCTGTAACGGCGAGGTCTCAGCGGTGATATCGTTGCCGTAGAGCGCATAGCCCATCTCCAGCCGCAGGGTGTCACGGGCGCCGAGTCCGATCGGTTTGATGCCGTATCGGGCACCGGCCTCCAGCACTGCCGCCCATATCGTAGGACCATGCTCGGCCGGGCAATAGATTTCGAAGCCGTCCTCTCCGGTGTAGCCTGTCCGCGACACCACGGCATCGACACCTTTCACCTTGACTGGCGCCGCCCAATAATATCGGATGTCGTCCAGCGCGACGTTGCAGAGTGGCTGCAGCGTCGCCTGCGCCTGACGCCCCTGCAGGGCGAGTTGGGCGATCTCTGGGCTGATGTTGCGGATATCCGCCTCGCCACGAGCGTGCTCGACGATCCAGGCGTAGTCTTTGTCGATATTGGCGGCGTTGACGCAGAAGAAAAAGTGCTCGGCGCCCAAACGGTAGACGGTGAGATCATCCACGATACCGCCGTGGGGATAGCATAAGGTCGAATACTGCACCTGGAAGTCGGCGAGTTTCGAGGCATCGTTGGTGGTGAGCCGCTGCACCACCTCCAGCGCGCGCCGCCCCTTGATTTCGATCTCGCCCATGTGGCTGACGTCGAATACGCCGACGGCAGTGCGCACCGTCTTGTGTTCCTCGAGGATGCCTGAGTACTGCACCGGCATCTCCCAGCCACCGAATTCAACGAATTTGGCACCGGCAGCGCGATGCGCCTCGTAGAGGGGCGTACGTTTCAGGCTGACAGTCGCTTGTTGGGCCATAGTGGTGTCTTCCTCGACATGCTGCGAACCCTGAGGGCAGGTTGGACGAACCGCCGATGCATCAGGCGTAGGCCTGTGGACGGTGTGTCGGAGTTTTGGGAGCCTGGTGATGGTCGTGCCGTGTGAACAGTAACACGAGTGCTATTCCTGCGACGGTGGGGGAGTGGCCAGCATACTGCGCCCGACGGATTTGAGCACCCCAGTATCGACCGGTATGGCAGGGCGCTGCTGCGCTTCCTTGCGCCGGCCAGTGAGCGCCAAGGCCTCCTTCATAATGGCATGGGCCATATGTAACTGGCGGTCATCCTTGCCCTCATTCTTCAACTCGATATCCGGCAGGATGCCGACATGGTCGATGCTTCGCCCGCTAGGCGTGAAATAATGCGCCGTCGTCAGACGCAGCCCAGAACCGTCCTGCAGGGGGAAAATCGTTTGCACTGATCCCTTGCCATAGCTCTTCGTGCCGATCAGGGTGGCCTTTTGGAGATCTTGCAGGGCGCCAGCCACGATCTCAGAGCCACTCGCGCTGCCGGCATTGATCAGGACGATCAGCGGGTAGTGGCGGTATTGACCACCACCATTCGCCATAAACCGGGCGTTTTGATTGCGCACCCGACCCTCAGTTGAAACCACGACCAGGCCCTCTTCGACGAAGAGGTTACACACCTTCACCGATTGGCTCAGTAGACCGCCAGGGTTATTACGCAGATCGAGGATCAAGCCCTCGATCTGTTGTTGGCTGAGGCGGCCCAACGCCTTCTCCGTCTCCTGTAGCGTCGTTTCGTGGAAGCCCCGCAACTTGAGATAGCCGACGCGGCCATCGAGGATGTCACTTTCCACGGTTTTGATCTCGATCTTCGCCCGCACGATCGGGACATCCTCAGTGTCAGGCGCCCCCGTGCGCATGATGCTGAGGATGACGCGACTGCCCACCGGTCCGCGCATGCGCCGCACCGCTTCCTGCAACGTCAGCCCCGTAGTGGGGTGGCCATCGATCTTCACGATGTGATCGCCGTGTTTCAAGCCCGCCTTGAAAGCCGGCGTCCCTTCCATGGGCTCGACGATCACCAACTGGCCGTCTTCCAGGCCGATGCGAATGCCGATGCCGCCAAAGCTGCCGCGGGTTTCCTCCTGCATCTCACGGAATTCGTGCGGCGGCATGAAAGCTGAATTGGCGTCGAGGGCCTTTACCATGCCTTCGATGGCACGGTGCTGCCAATTCACCTGGTGGCCATTGGTACCCTGATGTTGGAGGAGATAGCTATAGAGAGCGGTGTAGGTATGAACGACATCGGGAATGGAATCCACGCTCGAGAGGTCGATGGCCTTGCTGTGGCCATTGAGGGAAATGACCGCTTGATCGCCCTGATAGCTGATTTGGCCTCCTTGCCGCCGGAGTTCGGCCTCCATGCCATCGAGGGCACCCTTCAAGAGGGTTGGCGGATCGATCTTCTCGGCGCTCCAGAACGACGTCTCCACCACACGCGCCACCTCGATGAAGACATCGGGCCGCCCTGCGGCCAGGTCGCGGGAGTGGAGGGTGGCGGTGAGCCCACCGCTCGAACAGCCGACTACGAGGACAAATACGACCAATAGCGCGGCTCGTCGCCAAAACGCTCCATACCTCATAGCTCCGCCCTTTGTCTGGGGCAGCGCCCTGCCACCCGTACGATGTCCTATTTTTCGAGGAGCTCTCGACACTTGCGCGTGAAGGCCGGCAGGATCTTCTGCCAATCGCCCACCGCTCCAAAGTGCGCGCGTTGGAAAATCGCCGCGTCGGGATCTTTGTTGATGGCTACGATATTCTTCGAGTAGCCCATGCCGGCGATATGTTGGGCCGCCCCCGAGATGCCCACGGCGATATACAGATTTGGCGTCACCGTCACGCCTGTTAAGCCCACCTGCATTTCCGGTGGCACCCAGCCCTCGTCCACCGCCGCCTTCGAGGCGCCCACCGCGGCTCCGAGGATGTCGGCCAGCTCTTTCAAGAATTTGAAGTTCTCCGCTCCTTTGAGGCCGCGCCCACCGGAGATGACGATCGGCGCTGTCGACAGGGTGAGGCCTTCCACCGCTTTCTTGTTCCGACTGACAAACTTGGCACGCACCACCGTGGCATCGATTCCCGATGCATGGGGGATGATCTCGCCTTGTCGGGTGTCGTCGCGGGCTAACGGTGCTTGCGTCTTCGGGCGGATGGTGGCCATCTGCGGTGTACGATCCTCACAGACGAGATCGAGCATGGCGTTACCGCCGAACACCGGCCGAGTCATCACCATGCGTTTGCTGTCGGGGTCGATGCGCACATCGGTGCAGTCGGAGCCCAAGGCTGTGCCGAGACGAAAGGCAAGGCGGGGCCCAACTTCCACCCCCAAGGACGTTTTTCCCAGCAAGAGGATATTCGGCTGGATGTCCTGACAGAGCCGTTGCAGGGCCGCCGTGTAGGCGTCGGGTTGGGGAGTAGCAAGCAGCGGATCCTCGATGACATACACCTTGTCGGCCCCGAAGGCAATGGCCTCTTTGGCGCTATCGCCGAGCTGGCTGCCGAGGACCGCCGCGGCCAACTCCTCCCCTAGGGCGTCGGCCAGGCGTCGACCGGCACCCAGCAACTCCTGTGCTGTGCTGGAGAGTTTGCCGTCGTTCACCTCGGCCAGAATTAAGACCCCTCGAGCCTGCTGTCCAGTCATGCTCCGTCTCCCATCGCTAAATGAGCTTGGCCTCGCGCAGTCGCAGCGCCAATTTCTCGCCCTTTTCTTCATCGCTCTCGCCGTCGATGAACTCGCAGTGCGCCTCATGGACCGGCACATACAACCTCACCGCCTTGGCATAGCTGGCCTGCGGACCGATGCGGGCAAGATCGACGCCGAGCGTCGCGGCATCCCAGACTGGGATTTGTTTCTTCCCGGCTGCCATGATGCCTCTCAAGGTCGGATAGCGCGGCTTGTTAATCTCGTTGCTGACGGTGATCAGGGCGGGCAGCTCAACCTCGAACACATCGTAGCCCCCTTCCACGATGCGTTCCACGGTGGCGTGGCCGTCTTGCACCTCGAGTTTCTGCGCGATCGACACACAGGGAATGCCTAGTAGCTCGGCGAGGCCCAATCCCACTTGGCCGACATCCCAATCCGCCGCTTGGCGCCCGCACAAGATCACATCGTAGGCGCCGATTTTCTTGATTGCTTCGGCGAGAATGTAAGCCGTGGCGTAGGTATCGGCCTCCTCGAAGGCGGGATCTTTCACCAAGACCCCCTCGTCAGCCCCCATGGCGAGGGCTTGTTTCACAGCGCGCTGAGCGAATTCCGGTCCCATGCTCAGGATGGTGACTTTGCCACCATGCTTCTCTCTGAGCTGCAATGCCGCTTCGATGGCATGTTCATCGAACAGGCTGATGCGCGGATCGATGTTCGGTGGAGGGATGAGTTTCTTCCTCTCGGGATCGATTTTGAACGTATCGGCTGGGGCTTCCCAGTCCGGCACCTGTTTGATGCACACGATGATATTCAGCGGCACGCTGCGACCTCCATCTCGGCATCGCCTTCGGACGCGGTGACCTCTCTACACTGGCCGCATCTCCATGCCAACGTGTCTCTGGCTCGCGCGGCGATCGTCCAGTGCGGATGTTTTTCTGTCATTCAAGCTCATTAATTACATGGTTTTTTTCGATAAGGGTCTTCGTACTGTAAGATAACATCCGCGGGGATGTCAACCCTTTTTTAGACCGCCGTTCGTCCCCGAAAGGCTTGTGAACAGTGGCTCTGTGAGCATAATGACGGTGGCGAACAGGCAAGTCAAGCGGGCTTCGTCGAGCGGACCGGAATTCTGCGGCGCCAAGCGCGACACCACAGCCGAAACCCGTTCCTCCAGGGTCGTCGGCATGGCTGAGGCCCCCGAGGTTTGGGCCAGCTGCATGGCCAGCTGGCGACGCAGCGTTAACAACTGCAGCAGGCGTTGGTCGGTGGCGCGGAGGGCTTGCATCGTTTGGCTCAGCACCGAGTGTTCCATAGTGTTCTCCTTTGAGGGGCAGAAGCCCATAAAAAAACGCCGTGAATCGCACTCGATCCACGGCGTCTCTCGGCGCTGGGCTGATAAAAAAGCCGTGGATCGACGGGCAACCCACGGCATCTTCTTAATCGGCAACGGGTGTGTCTTCAAACCCTCCATCTGGCCGCGGCTGCCCCCGTACACGCCTGCCAGCCACACCAAGGCCAGGCGTTCACCGGGGACATCCAGCGTTGGCTAATCTCGGCACGTCCGATCATGCTGTACACTCTCCAGAGGGTTTGTCGAAAGCTTATCCTATTATAAGGTGTACCATTCCAGTGTCAACTGATTTCGTCGCCGGAACTGCGCACCACCCCGCTCTCTCCGACTGGGAGAGGGACAGGGTGAGGGCTGAAAAAGTTTCCGCTTGCGGCCCTTTGGGCGGTTGCGCTACATTCGGAACATGGCGAATGACCACCCTATATCCTGAATGGTATCGGCACGATCGGGGCACTGGGGCGACAGACATGGATCGATTTCAACTCGTATCGACCTACCAGCCGCAAGGCGATCAACCCAAAGCCATCAAGCAGCTCGTGCAAGGGGTCAAGCAAGGGCGCAAGCATCAGGTCCTCCTCGGCGTCACAGGGTCGGGCAAAACCTTTACCATGGCCAACGTCATCGCCCAGGTCAACCGCCCCACCCTGGTGCTGGCCCCCAATAAAACGCTGGCCGCCCAACTCTACACCGAGTTCAAAGAACTCTTCCCAACCAACGCGGTCGAGTACTTCGTCAGTTACTACGACTACTATCAGCCCGAAGCCTACGTGCCCCAGACGGATACCTATATCGAGAAAGACGCCTCGATCAACGATAAGATCGATAAGCTCCGGCATTCTGCGACCCGTTCGCTGCAAGAACGCCGCGATGTCATCGTCGTCGCCAGCGTGTCCTGCATTTACGGTCTGGGCTCGCCCAAGGATTACCGCGCCATGCTGGTGCTGTTCCAGGACCAGATGGAGATCACCCGCGACGACATCCTCAACAAACTGGTCGAAATCCAGTACCAGCGCAACGACATGGATTTCCATCGCGGGACGTTCCGGGTGCGTGGCGACGTGGTGGACATTTTCCCCGCCCATGAGGAGGAGACGGCGATCCGCATCGAGTTTTTCGGCGATGTCGTGGACGGGATTTGGGAGATCGATCCCCTGCGCGGCGAACCGCAACGCCGCCTCAACAAGATCGCCATCTACCCCGCCAGCCACTACGTCACCAGTCAGGAGAACCTGAAGCGGGCCATCCACGACATCGGCGTCGAACTGGAGGAGCGGCTGCAGGAATTGATGCAAGCCGGCAAGCTGCTGGAAGCGCAGCGCCTGGCCCAACGCACCCACTTCGACCTCGAGATGCTGCGCGAGATGGGCTTTTGCCACGGCATCGAGAATTACTCCCGGCACCTCGACGGACGCCAGGCAGGGCAACCCCCGTGGGTCTTGTTGAACTATTTCCCCGACGATTACCTGCTGTTCATCGATGAGAGCCATGTGACGGTGCCACAGGTCGGCGGTATGTACCGCGGCGACCGCGCCCGCAAGCAGACGCTGGTCGACTACGGTTTCCGGCTGCCCTCAGCGCTCGATAATCGCCCGCTGAACTTTCAAGAATTCGAGCGCATGGTGCACCAGGTGATTTACGTATCGGCAACGCCTGGCCCCTACGAGCTGCGCCAGGCCGAGGGCCGCATCGTGGAGCAAATCATTCGGCCTACCGGCCTGATGGATCCGGCGCTCAGCGTGCGACCGGTGCGCGGCCAGGTGGATGACCTCCTCGAAGAGATCCGCCAGCGCGTCAAACGCCGCGAACGCGTGCTGGTCACCACGCTCACCAAGCGCATGGCTGAGGAGTTGACGGAATATTACCAGGAGCTGGGAGTCAAGGTGGCCTACCTGCACTCCGACATCGACACGCTACAGCGTCACGAGATCATCCGCGACCTGCGCCTGGGCAAATACGACGTGCTTATCGGCATCAACCTGTTGCGCGAGGGCCTGGATATCCCTGAGGTGTCGCTGGTGGCCATACTCGACGCCGATAAGGAAGGCTACTTGCGCTCCGAGCGCTCGCTGATCCAGACCATCGGGCGGGCGGCGCGCCATGTCAACGGCCAGGTGATCTTATACGCCGACGCCATCACCCAATCGATGCGCGTCGCCATCGACGAGACCAACCGCCGCCGCGAGCTCCAGGGCAAGTTCAACAAGGAGCACGGCATCACGCCGGAGAGCATCGTCAAATCGATCAGCGACGTGCTGCACTCGGTCTACGAGGCCGACTACGTGACGGTGCCGCTGGCGGCCGAGGCGGACGACACCTACCATACCCAAGAGGATCTCGAGAAGCTGCTCAAGAAGCTGCGGAAGGAGATGAAAGCGGCGGCCGACCGCTACGATTTCGAGCGCGCCGCCGAGTTACGCGATCGCATCTTTAAGCTCGAGGGCAAAGAGTTGGAGCTGCGGCCATGACGGTGGATCTAAAGCATCTGACCTACGAAGAGTATTTAGCGCTGCCGGAGATGAAAGCGCGGTATTCGATCGTCGATGGAGAATTGGTGATGGCTGCGGCACCGACCCCCGAACACCAAACGGTTGTGCAAGAGACCTTTGTGAAGATTGACGCTTTCGTGCGCGAGCATCGACTCGGCAGGGTATTTCTCGCCCCCCTCGACATCGTCATCCGACGCGATCCTTTGCGCACCCGGCAGCCGGATGTGATGTTCATCAGCAATGCCCGGCGTTATATCATCGGACGGCAAGTCATCGAGGGCGGCCCGGACCTCGTGATTGAGATCTTGTCTCCTACCAACACCCGTCGAGATCTCGCAGAAAGGCTGCACGATTATCAGAGGATCGACGTGCGCGAAGCTTGGGTCATCTCCCCCGAGGCGCGGGTCGTCGAGGTGTTGCAGCTTTCTCCGGAACGTATCGAGCGTTCCGGCCTCTACGGCCTCGGCGATGCCATCGTTTCGCCGGTGCTGCCTGAGTTACGTCTCACGGTCGACGACATCTTTCCGGAGTGGTAGCGATCTAGGGTGACTATTCCCGAAGAAATGCGCTGGCCACTGTAGCCTACCGGCATATCGACATGATTCCTGAAGGCGTGCTGTACATCACTGGCAGGCAGACCACAGCGATCGAAGCGATCCTAGATCGCCTTGCATACCACTGGGATGCCGACGAAATCCACCGGCAGCAACCGCACATCGGCCTTGATCAGATCTACAGTGCGTTGGCGTACCATGACGACCATCAAGCAGAGATGGATCGGGAAATTGAAGAGCAGTCCCATCAGGTGAATCAGATCCAGACAAGCCTCGGCGAGTCGCTGGTCCGCCTCAAACTGAAGGCCATGGGTCGCCGGCCTTGAGCGTGGATTTGTACATGCGCCATCATGCTCATACAACTATCACCAGCGAACGATCTTCTCGTGTTGTCAGTATAGAGGATAGGTGCGACTTATCATCCAGCTTCACCGGCATCCGACAGCACTAAATCGTGGAGCTTGGGTGAGAGGCGGAACCCAAAATTTACCAGCGCCTCCAGGCATGGTCGGACGGCAGGCAAGAGTCCTCGGCGTTTAGATGCGAGCATAACCCCTAGCGTGCCGATGACGGGAAGGCCCAGTGCCTGCGCCAATCTCCGGGCTGGCCGTTCATCCAGAAGCACCCATTGGGCACCGAGTTCGAGGGCAAGGCTGATGGCTTCGCTCTCTCCTGGCCCTAGCGAAGCACGGAGTATTCGAGGGCCTATCGGCTGAGTGGGAGCGCGTTCATTGACCCAGGGAGGCAACGTCACCGTAGGAGCGATTTCCCGGACGACGGCGGGAGGGATCAACACAGCGGCAAAGAGCTCTTGCAGCAGATGCAGGTGGGCGATTTGTTCCAAGGCAATTAACGGATTGGCGTTCGAGACAACTGGCGCCGAATTCATAGCCTCTCGCTCTGGGTGCGTTCTGCCTGCCACTCATCTCCAGTCATAGCAAAGAACGGGATCCCTAAACGCGAGGCATATTGGATAAACTCCACACGCGACATGCCCAGTACTAGCGCTGCCTTGCCGCTAGAGATCGTGCCTCGTCGATATAACTCCAGCACGATCAATTCGCGCACTGCACGCTCCACAGATTGATTCGACTGACGTAGCAAAGCCACCAAATCCTCTTCCAGATCAATGCTGACGGTGCTCATCAATGGCGATGCCTCCCCGAGTATAGAGAAGTAGAGTTCATCCCGATTAAACCATTGGTTGCCATGGTGTGAGACACGCGCGAAAGTTATGCCGCGCACAGTAGACTTCCATGACCAGATCGCGGACGCCCGCCTTCCGGAGGCGGTTCGTCTCGTGCACAATACGACAGCGCTTCACGCTGCTGTTGACGTGCTCGATGCGGACGCGCCGACGCGTGATGCGTCGATTCACCGCTGTTTGCGCGCGTGTGAGCTTTCGTCCTCGCGGCGTCTTGGTCGGCATGATCATCTCGACCTGCGGGAGCGTCAACGCCAGAATACCCAGATCCTGGAGCAACCGGCTGCCCGCAGGCAAGGGATAGGGGTCGCATCGGCAATGCGCTGGTCATGGGGACTGCCGGCGTCGGTGTCGCGCAAACAACGGACCGGGTGGGGGCATCCCCCAAGGGGCGCAGCCTCGCTTGCAGCCCTACGAAGAAGACATGAATCCACGGATGGGCTTGGCTCTGGCCCATCCCGAATAGCCGCCCCTGCACCACTTGGCGGGGATACGTCTTCAGGGAGACGCGGATAGAGAGCAGCCGATCCTCGGGCGTCGGCAACGGACAGTTCGTGTCGGTCGTGTAGCGACGGGCCGTACGCGACTGTCCATCGAGGCGCCAGGCGGCCATAGGCGTTTGGACCGCGGCTTCAAACAGCGGCACCAACTCCCGAAACTCGACTACGGTGAGACTGGTCAAGTCGAGCACCTCCATGGGGCGGGTCTAGATGTCGGCAAATCGTAAGGTTCCCCAGGGTGGTGGCCTCCTTTCATCGGAGGCACAGGATACCACAAATCGGAATTAACTCTACCGGATCGGCTCGAACGCGCGGCCTCATTCAAACCATGGGGGACGCCTGTCGGCAACCGGGGAGGGCATTGCTGCAAAGGCTGTTGCCCTTCGCCCATGAGCCACTGTCCCGGGGCGTCCGAGTTGACGAAGTCTCTGCGCAGCGATTTGCTAAGCAGCGGGGCATAGTTCTCGTATGATCCTATTCTTCAACCGCCCCACATCACAACAGTCAAGTTACATCATTTTTCTACCTGAGAGGAGGTATATTCGAAAAGTGTGGAGATAGGGAGAAGGCGGTGTAGCCTCGTGGGTGGCGAAACCCACCGGGCCGAGACCCGGCTCAAGAAAAGAGACACCGCCATGGAGCCGCAGACCATTTCGCAGGTCTCATCGTCAAGCCCGATCTGGGAGCGCTTGGCAACCTTGGTACGAGAACAGGGCCAGCGCTTCATCCAAGCCTTGTTGGAGGCGGAGATCACGGCGCTGTTGGGACGGCCCAAATCGGCCCGGCAGGGCGCTGTGGATGCTCCGCCGGGGATGCGGAATGGCTACGGCAAACCCCGCTGGCTGAGTCTGACGAGCGCCACGATCACGGTGCGTCGGTCGCGGGTGCGGGGGCTGCCTGAGCGCTTTGTCAGTCGCATATTGCCCTTGTTTCGGCGACGAACCAGGCAGGTAGGCGAATAGTTGCCTCCGCTCTACCTGCCTGGCTTAGCCCTGGGCGATTTCGAGCTGGCGCTGCGGGGGCTGCTGGGTGAGGGGGCTCCGCTCTCGGCCGCCTCGCTGGCGCGGCTGCAGTCCAGCTGGCAGCCGGAAGATGACGCATGCAAACAGCGACGACTGGACGACTTGGAGGTGGTATAGTTGAAGTCCTGGCGCTGTACCATCGCGGATGGGCATCTGGGCCTTTGGGCCGCCCTAGCCGGGCAGCAACCGACGGCCGCGGAGCAACGCTGCTGGCATCATCGGATCACCAACGTGCTGGATGCCATCCCGAACAAACAGCAGGCCCAGGAACGCACCCTGTTCTGCGCCATCCCCTATGCGGAGAGCCAGGACGCGTGCGAGCGGCTGCGGGCCCAGTTCGACACACGCTACCGCCAACTGGCTCCGAAAGCCGTGGAGCAGCTCGCCCATGACTGGGACCGGTTGGTCACCTTCTATCAGTTCCCGCGCGAACATGGGCGCCATTTGTGGACCACGAACGTGGTGGAGTCTCCCTTTGCCGCCGCCCGGCTGCGTACCGGCGCGGCCAAACGCTTCAAGAATGTCGACTCGGCCACCCCGATCATCTGGAAACTGTTCCAGGTCGTCGAGCGCACCGTCCGACGGCAGAATGCCCCGGAGCTGCTGCCAGCCATGTACCCCGGAGCCAAGTATGTCAATAGACTTTATCAAGGTTTTCGGTGTACCATCTCCCGACGCCAACGCATCGACGAAGGGAGGTGCCGATGCCAAGCTATGAGGAAGTCACCCAGCGTGCTGGGAGTTTACGCGCAATGACGGGCTTAACAGCCACGGAATTTCAAGCCCTATTGCCCCATTTTGAGCCGGCCTTCGAGACGTACCTGGGGACCCGCACTATTGATGGAGAACCCCGCACGAGGCGCCGCTATCGTGCGTATGTGAATGGTCCCTTACCCACCATGGCGGATAAGTTGCTCTTCATCCTGAGCTATGTGAAACACACTCCGATCCAGGAACTCCAGGGGCAGCTGTTTGGGATGGCCCAATCGAATGCCAACACGTGGATTCACCTGTTGCACGCCGTGTTGAACCAGGCATTAGCCGACCAAGACCTCCTTCCAGCCCGGACAGCGGATGAGTTGGCCGCGCTGTTCACGAAGCACAAGCCAGAAGTGCCTTCGACATCTCCCCTTTTTGGCATGATGGTCCTGAACGGCCAATCCAGCGTCCGTAAGATCCTGAGCAGCAGGAAGAATACGACAGTGGCAAGAAGAAGCGTCACACGCTCAAAAACCTCCTTGTGATCAATGAGCGCTGTCACATTGCCTTCTTGAGCCCCACGTATGAAGGCAAAGCATCGGAGAAGGGCATCGCGGAGCTCGCCGGGTATACCTTGCCCGCCGGCAGTTGCCTGTATCAAGATAAGGGCTTCCAGGGATTCTGCTGGCCGGGCATGACGATCGTCCAACCTAAGAAAAAACCGCGTGGTAGGGAACTCACACTCCCTGAGCAAGCGACGAATCGTCAGATCTCGTCCATTCGCATGCGGATCGAACATGCCATTGGGGGGGTGAAACGCTACAGGATCGTGAAGGATAGCATCCGCCTCTTGAAGGATGGCAATCGGGATGCTGTCATGGAAACGTGTGTGGGCTGCATAACTTTCGCCTATTGTACAAGCCTTGGAACTATGCTCATTAATAAATATTGAAAATGTCTATTCTTCTCCCAAATAGATACTGCTGGCGAATCCGCTGGAACGGATCCCAGCAGACATGGTCGATCTTCTATGGGCAAGCGTTTCAATGACCGCTGTATTGTTTTGACATGTCTGGAGCAGAAGGTCTGTATCTCTGCATCCCCGACAGGTTCCACCTGTTGCCAAAGAGACTATACACCCCGCACGAGCTACCTTTCCCCACGATAGAGTCTACCATTAGATGTGCAATGAGGTCCACGCTACCTATGATGATCACATGTCTACGCACCTATTGCCGGCTTGTAGGCAGGTCGATACCTCGCTTTACTATCTTGACCTCAAATACATCAAGTACGTTACCATCTGCGGCTCCAGTGAGGTCTAGCTCCCGCTCCGGGTTGCTTGAGGAGCTCGTCACTGGGTACAAGATCACCAGAGTCGTGCGAGACTCCTGAGTGTGCTCCATCAGGCAGTCCAGTTGCCGCAGGACCCCCTTGTGCCTGCTATAGGCCACTACTTGATAAACATCCGCTCTGTGATCCTCACGGTCCCAGGACCAATTCTCTTTATACTTCGAATCGATGATCCACCGGTTCTGTCCATCCGCAACCAGAAAGTCTGGGTGCACCTGGAACTTAACTTCAAGGTTGTGATCTCTATAGCCAGCCCAGACTTTATAGTGATGGTTCCTCCTGAGCAGGACCTCGCAATACCGCTCGAACAGCTCATTCATGTCGATGGCAAAGGGAGGAAGGGCAGGAGACTTATGATCGGAAAGTGCCTCAAGCGGATCGTAGCCGAGGAGCTGAAGGATCAGTCGGGCCCACTGGTGCACCTCCCGGTAGGGCTTGAGAAACCCTGCATAGTGGAGGCCCTTGAAATCTTGCGAGGTAATCCGTTTCAAGCTGACTCCAGAGAGGGCGGCGTAGGAGAAAGAGGCCCAGTGGCAAAGGGGGCTCTCCATGATCGAGTAATGACGCAGATACTTAAGGCTTTGCTCCAGAGCAGCCTTCAGGATTTGATTGACCGGGGTATCAAGAGAGGGGATCTGGAACCGGCAAACAATACGGTCCAGACGCCCCCGAGCCACGTTCTGGCGGAGCTGCGTCATGATCACTGGACGACCCCGCACTTTGCCAAGCAGATTTGCCTCCACTGAGTGGAACCCCACCCGGAGATGACAACGGCACAGTTCAAAGAGGACCCGAAGGTACCGTGCGATCAGTAGGGGGGTAATGTCGCTGCAGAAGGTTTGGTCGTCAACAGGGATAGGCTTTTGCTCCCAGTAGAATTTGATCATCTGGTGCAGGTGAGGGCAGACCTGTGAGTCGCCAAGGCATGCGAGGTACATTTGGAAGATGCTTGCCCCGACCTTAGGCATGACCCTGAGGAAGGCCTCGGGCTCTTCAAGCCAGACTTGGCCTACATACCAGTGACCCGTTGGCTTCCTATCATGTCCGAGGTGCAGCCCCAGGGTGTCCGATGCCTCGTCCGGATGTCGGGATTCCCCAGCTCGTTTCTCGAGAGGAGCGAGCGCTCCATGATGAGGATGGTCAGCGCTATATCCTTCTTCGTTGCAAGAATCGCAATCAGCGACCTTGACCCAACCATATTCATGAGCGCTCAAGGCTGTCGGAATCATCGATGGCCCTCCCCGAGGTTGTCCATAGCTAATGCTTATGGGAGAGACTCAGATTACCCTGGGGAAAGCTAGCGCTGATCAGGCTGTGGACCGGGGTCATGGGAGGGGAAGGCTGCGTTGAGGAACGCCATTGATTTTTCAGGGCTGTGTGGTTGATCGATGCGAAGCGTCTGACCATTGATTTGGAGAGAAATCTCTTCCACACCGGGTTTGCGGGCCAGGATGCCATCCTTATAATACTCCCGGAGGGGCGGATAAACCTGATAGCTGAATTTTATGAAGAGTTCGTCAGGGTCCTTCGCAAGAAAGTAAGTATGTCCCACCTGGACATCATCCTTGTGGAATTCTGGAGTGACATGATTGTCAAACAGCTCGCCAATTGCGTTAAAGAGTCTGAGAGCCGCCCGGCTAACGTCATTATTAGACTGGTAGCCAATAATCTTAGAGTTGGGTAGAAGCGGCACGAATGTAAACCGACGTCGAACAGCATAGTCTATATGCCCGATGGATCGGTCGGCGGTGTTCATAGTACCTATAAGGTAGAGGTTGTGTGGAATCATCAAACGCTCGCTTCCATCCAGTGCATAAGGAGTCCTGACTGAACATCCTCGATACTCCAGGGCGTAGATCAGCTCTCCGAGGACCGCTGCCAGATTAGCGCGATTAATCTCGTCAATGATCAAGACGAAATGCTTGTCTGGTGCAGCCGCGGCTGCATCGGCCATTCGGTTTAGCACACGCGGGACTGTCCTGTAGGCGATCTGGCTTTGTTGTGTCGTGGGGTTGTGCTGGGTCATGACCTGAATCCCTCGTACAAAATCTTCATAGTTATAGGCTGGATGAAACTGCACCAGGTCCAAAGCCCCACCATTCGAGGCTTCACCGTCTTGAAAGCGGGCCCTGCCGAATTCGCTTGACGCGCCTTCCTCCTCTTTCCTGACCTCCTCCTCGACCCTCTCGATGGGGATAATCATACTCGCTGCGATACGCTTGGCCAGATAGGTTTTCCCTGTCCCAGGTGGGCCTGAAAGGATCACCTGCCTCTGTCGTTTCAATAGAAAAGAGAGCTGCTTGATTTGCTCCTCATTTGCGACCGCGTATCCATATTGCATTGCTGCCTCCACGAGGGATCTAACCATAGCGTAACCACCATGAATTGCCATTCTCAATCTGTCTTGCTCTTCTTGTTGTCCTCCACTCTGCCACCTAAAGATAAGCCGTTTCATAGATGGATCATTTACCCTCTCAGTTAAAGAGAGTCTGAGTAACCGTTTCATCTCTTCTGGATTTCTGAAGCATTTTTTAATAAATCCTATCAAATCATGCCAATGATTGTTGTTGAAGAGATTGGCTCTAAGCCGTGGTGGAGCCCCATCCTTCAAGCTCTTTTTGATGTTATCTCTCGTCTTTTTCAATAATAATCTAAACTCATTTCTTTCTTTGCCATCAGCTGCCTCCAACAGGTCAACCATTTCCTGGATGATCTCATCAGTATTATCCCAGTCCACCGGCCATTGCTGTTTTTCTATGTCTAAAACCCGATCTCTGGTCACTGTCACGTTCCCCGGGACAGCTACGGGCTCCCGTCGATACCACAGTGGTTTAAGGGTATACGATTGGCCGTAATAGGTATAGGTCACTTCGACTTGCATACCTTCTTCGTCGAGCTCCTTTTCATTGATTTCCAGCTCAGAAAAGAAGTTATATAGCTCCCTAAACTCTTGCTCTGTCAAAAGATTCTCCGAATAGCGACCCTGCTCGCTCATGCCTACGGCTCCTCCCGTACAGCAGCCGCTGACGCGCCGATTGGCTTTAGCCTCTATTACCTACGTTCTGACGCCGCATTGGTGCCGACTATCGCGCCGTCAGAATCTTACAGTAGGAAGGCGACAATCCACGTCGCATCAAATGAGCATTCCCGACAGGTAAGCCATGCCACAAGGGTTTTCAAAGGGAGTCGTCTGCACGCGACGTGCTTTGTCGCCCTTGCATGGTGTCGATAGTATCGGTCCTACCCGGAGATTTCATAAGACGAGGGACGAGATCGAGGACACGGTGGCACACCGCTGATAGCCGCTAAATCAGACCAGAGAAGCTTGGTACGGCGCGGAAGCTCCCCCCATCCTCACCTTCCCCCACGCCGGGGGGAAGGGAACAGGGGTGATCGTCCCTCACCATGTGCCAATGTCCTGTGATGTGACTTAGTGCTTGGAGCGCGGGGGAAGGTGATCGCACCGAGCACCTCGTGCGCAACGTTCCAGGAAATCGCCGCGGCCATGGCCAGCAGATATGAGGTGCGGAGCCCGATCGGTACGCGGCATAGCACCGGCGGACATACTTGAGGAGACCAGCAATGGCGAGAAATGAGGTTCGAGATCGCTATGGACGGCTGTTGTATTACACCGAACGTGTCGGAAATCGGCTCGAAGTGCGTGATGCACACGGCCGACTCCTAGGTTATTGCCAGCATGGGAAGACCAGGGACCCTCAGGGCCGGCTCGTGGCCAAAGGGGAGCATCCCGCCCTCTTGTATTGAACCCAGTAACAGGGTTCACCACCAGGATGGCAAGGGCATCGATGAAGCATCGACGCTGTGGCACACTTCCACCACCGCGAGGCTATCAGGTCCGCGGCTCCAGGGGCGATGACCCGACCGCGCGCGTCGGACCAAAGCATCTCGGAGTCGTGATGCTCAGCCGGGCGGCCGGGATGGTCCCAGACAAGCAGTGGAGTGAGATTGAGTCTGCGGTGATCGACCATGAGCCATCGCCATGGAAGGTAACAAAGTCGATCTCTTCTGCCCTGATGCGGATGCCAAAGTCCTTCCACAACCCGTAGAGAGATCGCAAAGACTTCTCTCCTTCCTCGGCCCGTTGGAGCGGCTGTTCCAGGTCAATCATAATCTCCTCGATAAGGCGCAGCTTCTGTTCAGGAGTAAGCTGTTTGACCAAACCCAGGATTTCTTCGAACACGGGATCTGGTGTCGCCATACATGTCCTCCGAGGCAGATCACTAGTCAATGATTTTCATCAAGCGCGAGCATAGCCCTGCTCCCTAATTCTGTCAAGCACTTACCCTGTGTGAGACCTCACGAAGCAACGGCCATCAACCGGCGGCTGCGGTCATCTTGCAAGGCGGACCATAACAGCGTACACTTGTGACGCCTTCGCCACTCCAAACCGTCCTGCCATATGTGGGAAGAGGATGCGGTATGGCCACCAGCGAAAAATTGCTGACGGCGGAAGAGTTCGAAGCCCTGCCCGACGACGGCAAGCGCTATGAGCTGATCGATGGAGAGCTGCGCGAGATGGCGCCGACGGTGAATTGGCATGGAGAGGTTGAGACGAATTTGACCACCCTCTTGCACACCCACTCCCGTGCCCATGGGCTTGGCCGTGTGAGCTGCGGCGAGGTCTTGTTCATCGTCCGCCGCAATCCCGACCGCGTGCGGGCGGCCGATATCGCCTTCATCCGCCAGGAGCGTGTGCCGCCTCTGGAGGCCCGGCAGCACATCATGGAGGTCATCCCGGATCTGGTCGTCGAGATCCTCTCCAAAAGCGAGACCATCGAAGAGGTCAACGACAGGATCGATGACTGGCTCGGTGCCGGGGTGCAGATGCTGTGGATCGTCGATCCCTACCGGCGCATGGTGACGATCTTTCGGCCTGGGCATGACCCGACGTTGGTGGGAGAGCATGGGATCCTGCAGGGCGATCCCGTCATCCCTGGCTTCCGCTGTCCGGTGGCAGAGCTTTTTGCATAGGTGTCGCGATGGAACTCGAAGACAAACTTGCCCTGCTGCCGTCCCAACCCGGCGTGTACCTCATGAAAAACGGCGCCGGCACGGTGCTCTACGTCGGCAAGGCGAAAAACCTGCGCAGCCGCGTGCGCTCGTATTTCCGGCCCTCGGGTGATGGCCGCTACCGCATGCAGTTCCTGATCCCCAATGTCGAGGACATCGAATTTCTGGTCACTGACACCGAGAAAGAAGCCCTCATCCTCGAAAATACGCTGATCAAGACGCACAAGCCGCGCTTCAACGTCAATTTCCGCGACGACAAATCCTACGTCAACCTGCGGCTCGACCCGCGCGAGCGCTACCCACGCCTGACGGTGGTGCGCCGACCGGGCCGCGACGGCGCCCTCTACTTCGGCCCGTACGCCTCCAGTCAGTCGGTGCGGGAGACGCTACGCACGCTGTCGCGCATTTTCCCGCTGCGGCTGTGCACCGATCATGTCTTCAACGCGCGCACGCGGCCGTGTCTGTATTATCAGATCCATCGCTGCTCCGCCCCCTGTGTCCCCGGTCATGTGACGGACGACGAATACCGCGCCATTGTCGAACAAACGGCGTTGTTCCTGCGCGGCCGCGATGAGGAATTGCTGAAGATGCTCTACTGCCAGGTACACGAGGCGTCGCAGGCGCTGCGGTTCGAAGAGGCTGGACGGGTATATCGCCGCATCCGCGCCATCGAACGCACCATCGAGCGCCAGAAGGTGACCAGCGCCCAAGACCGCGATCAGGACGTCTTCGGCTTCTTCCGAGAGGTCGATAAGGTCGAAATCCAACGCCTCACCATTCGCGGCGGCAAGCTGCTCGGCGGCAAGTCCGACCTCTTCACCGGCCAGGTCTCCCCCGATGCGGAGATCCTCGAATCCTACGTCAATCAGTATTACGCCGAGGGCCACGACATCCCCGAAGAGGTCTTGCTGCCTTTCGACCTGGAGGGGCGCGACGGTCTGGCCGACCTCCTCAGCGAGCGGCGGGGCAAACGGGTCGGCGTCCTGGTGCCGGAGCGTGGCGAAAAGCGCGGGCTCGTGGCCATGGCGAACAAGAACGCCGAGCTGAGCTTCCGCGCCCGTCGTGAGCGGGAGCATAGTCAGCAAGCCATCCTGCAACAGATCCAGGAACGGCTGCATCTGCGCCATCTGCCACGCCGTATCGAATGCTTCGACATGTCCAACATCCAGGGTACGAACCCGGTGGGCTCCATGGTGGTTTTCACCGATGGCGAGCCAGACAAAGCGCGCTACCGCAAATTCCAGGTGAAGACGGTCGAGGGGCCGGACGATTTCGCCAGCATGTACGAGGTGCTATCGCGGCGATACACCCGGGCGCTGGAGGAAGACGACCTGCCGGATCTGATCATGGTGGACGGCGGCAAAGGCCAGCTCAACATCGCTCAAGCGGTGCTGTGGGAGCTTGGCATCGAAGGCCCCGACCTGGTCAGCATCGCCAAAAGCCGCCTCAAGTCAGAGCGCGGGGGTGGGGACAAGCGGCGCACCGACGAACGGTTTTTCCTGCCCGGCCGCAAGAACCCCGTCATCTTCCCGGCCAATTCCCCGGCCCTGTTGCTGCTGCAGCGTGTCCGGGACGAGGCCCATCGTTTCGCCATCACCTATCATAAGGCACGGCGCGCCAAAGCCACCGTGCATTCGGCCCTCGACGATATCCCAGGCGTCGGTCCCAAGCGTCGACGCGCCCTGTTGCGCCATTTCGGCAGTGTGAAAGCCATCGCCGAGGCCAGTCCGGAGGCGATTCAAGAGGCGGGCATGGTCAGCCGTCAGCTCGCCGAGACGATCCTGCAGGCAGTACAGAGGGAGCAGCATGAAAACGTACAGAGCGGTGATCTTTGATCTCTTCGATACCCTAGTGGATTTCGACCGCACGCAGATCCCCGTGGTGAAGACCGATGGCCGCGAGGTGCGGACGACGGCTGGCGAAACCTATAAAGTGCTGGCGCGCTATGCCGGGTTGTTGGCGTTCGAGACCTACTATCACACGCTGAGCGAAATCACCCAGGAGCTCCTCGCCATCCGCGAGCGCGACCATCTCGAAATCCCCGCCCGCCGACGCTATGAGATGCTCCTCGAACGCCTGGGCATGCCAAAAGGAGATGCCGCCGAGCAGTGCATCGACGCTATGCTGGCCACACATCACCGCTACATGGTGCAAGCCACGCTCTGCCCTCCCGAGCGCATCCGCGTGCTCGATGCCTTGAAATTGCGCTATCCGCTGGGTCTATTGTCGAACTTCGATAGCACCGAAACGGGTATGAAAATCCTTCATAAGCATGGATTGCGCGATTATTTTCGCCCCATTCATATTTCCGAGGCCATCCGCTACCGCAAGCCCCGACCGGAAGCCTTTCTGCAAACCGCCGACGCGATGGGCGTCATGCCAGCCGACGTCCTGTTCATCGGCGATACGTTCGCCCTCGACGTCGTGGGGGCCAAGCGAGCTGGCATGGATGCGGCCTGGTTTGACCGCCAGAAAACCCCTCCTGATCTCGAAGCGGCTCAGCCGGATTACGTCATCGCTCGCTTCACCGATCTCCTCGAGATCCTTTAACCGATGGCCACCATCCCGCTCGTCCTGCACGCTGAACCATACTATAAGGCCTTTCGGGAAAAACACCTGCGTTGGGGCATAGCGCAGCCGCCGGTGATCGCCGAGCATTTCATCTGGACCAAGGCTGACGTGCGCTCACGCCATGCCCACGTGCTGCTCGCCGAAGATCAAGCCGAGGTCGAGAACAACGCTTTTGCGCTACCGGTCGTGCTGCCATGTAGACCGGGACCGTTCCGGCGCGTCGTCGTCATCCTGCACGGCCTCAACGAGAGCGAGTATCGCAAATATTTTCCCTGGGCCTGCACGCTGGCCCGCACAGGCATCCCGGTGGTGCTCTTCCCCATCGCCTTTCTGGTAAATCGTCGCCCGCGGCAGTGGCACACCGATAACGAAACGCAGCGTCGTCTGCGCGCCCGTCAAGCCCAAGCGGGCAACGACGTGGTGACACGCTACAATGCGATCTTGAGCGAGCGTCTGGAGCACCATCCCGAACGGCTGTTTCTCGGTGGCCGACAGAGTTACTTCGATCTCCTCGACTTGGCTGCGAGTTTGCACAATGGCACGTTTGCTCTCGATACTCGGGAAGATGAGGGGGCTCCAACCCGGCATCCCTTCGCCGCGGGAACTCGGGTGGATTGGCTGGGATTCTCAATCGGGGGATATCTGACGCTGGGGTTACTCTTGGGGGAGCCGGAACATCCGGCCCTGGCGGACAGTCGGGCCATCATCTTCGCCGCGGCGGCGCCTTTCGTCCATGCCGATCGCACGCTGATAGCTAACCCCCTCAGCCCATTTATCCTGGATGAGCGGGCCACCGAGCGTGTGCGAGCCTTCTATCGCTCCCCCGACGCGGACGCCCTATGGGACAACCCTGAGGGGCAGTGGTGTCGGGCGGTTTTTCGCGCCGAGCAGCAAACGCTTGCCGCAGCCCTGCCACGCATTCGCAGCCGCCTCCTGACCATCGGCAACACCTCAGACACCGTCGTGCCAGCGGCCGGCATGGAGACGACCCTCGGCCGCCTGGACTGTCTGCTCGAATTGGGCGCCCACGAGTATCCATTCAGTCTGGCGGACGTCTGGCAGGCAGGAGTGACGCGGAGCGTCGCCAAGAGCTATAACGTGCATCCGGCCTATGAGGCGGGATTTCGGCGGTTCATGCAAATGGTCATCGATTTTTTAGGCTGACGAAATGCGGAGGCGGTCTGGATCGGATCAGTTCATCGCCCCGTACGATAGGGCGGTCTCATTTCCTCTCTCCCTCCGGGAAATGGCAGGGTGAGGGGCATGCCAAACTGGGGAGAGCACGTGCGGTTTCGAGACTACCAGATGCTGATCTGACCATGGCGATAGGTCGATGGCTGTCATTAGGCGGGCGTGCGATCCTTTTTGCTGTCGTTGTTCTCGGGCTGTTCCGTGACCTCTTTCGGCGTCACATCGATTTCCTCGGGTTCCGTCGTGCCGCGTTTAAATTCGCGAATCGCCTTACCGAGCCCACTGCCCAGCTCCGGGAGTTTCTTGCCGCCGAAAATGACCAGCGCGATGACCAGAACGATGATGAGTTCCTGAAAGCCAAACCCGAACACGTGTGCCCCTCCTCCTGTGTCCCTACCCTATTCCGTCCATCCAGGCCGGTCCCTCACTGAACAGATCGCGTCGCGGCCAGCCTCCGGACGATCGCATTGTGCTCACTATAACACTCCTGGCCGAAACTTGCACGCCTCTGCAGGACAGCCTCGCTCGCCTTTCCCCAACCCTCTCCCGACAGGAGCCTATTGCCATAGGCTATGCGAAGCGCTCTTTCCCCCTTGGCGGAGGAGGGTCGGAATCGAGGCGGCCGTGAGCAAGGGCATCCTCCACCGCCGCGTCCTCGCCCCGGCGCTCATGTCCGACGAGGGGGGAGGCGAGGTGGTATGCCCGATCCAGCAGCTCGACGGGATGCATTACCTCCGCCGATAACGCGGCGCGCTTGACCCCCCAGCCCAGTTGCAGCAGACACCCCGGGTTGCCGGTGGCGATCACGTCGGGGTTCGCTTCGGCGATGTGGCGCATCTTACGGTCGAGCAGTCGCATCGCCATATCAGGATGGGTCAGATTATAGACGCCGGCGCTGCCACAGCACCAATCCGCCTCCTTGAACGGCACCAGTTTGAGCCCGGGGATCTGTTGCAGCAGCCACCGAGGTTCTTGGCCGATCCCCTGCCCGTGCAGCAAATGACAAGGGTCGTCATAGGCCACGCGCCAGGGGAGCTCAGCCATCGCTGGATTCAAGGGGAGGCCGGCCAAAAATTCGCTGACATCTCGCACGCGGCGGCTAAAGGCCACGGCGCGCTCGGCATAGATTGGGTCATCGGCCAGCAAATGGCCATACTCCTTGAGCATGGCACCGCAGCCTGCGGAGTTGACGACGACCGTCTCAAGGTCGTAAGCCGCAAACACTGCGATATTCTGACGGGCTAATCGACGTGCCGTACTCAGGTCGCCGCGGTGGGCATGCAACGCTCCGCAGCAGACTTGCGCTCGCGGCGTGATGACGGTACAACCGTTCTTGGCCAGCACGCTCACGGTGGCGCGATTGGTGCGTGCGAACACCGATCGCATCACACAACCGGCGAGGAATCCCACCCGCCGCTGCTCCTGCCCTTCAGCCGGGGTCTGCTCACGTAACATCCGGCGGACGCGCGGCGGCGGCAGGACCGGGAGCAGCAACTCCTGTTCGGCTAGCGTGCGGGAGCAAAGCCGTAATAGATTCGTCCGGCGCACCAATCGCTGGAGCCCGCTGACTTGATAGAGCCACAGCACATCGACGACGAGGTCGAGCCGTTTGAGATGCAGCAGGAGCCCGCCGTACACGAGCCGCTGGCCCACACGCTGCAGCCACGAGGCCTCCTTGGCTCGCAGGGTTTGCTCCCGTCCGGCCTCCAACAGCTGGCCGAACTTCACCCCCGCCGGACAAGCGGTTTCACAGGCGCGACAGCCGAGGCAAAAATCGAGGTGGTCAGCGATCTCCTCTGGCGGCAAACGGCCTTTGGCGACCGACTTCATGAGATGGATGCGGCCCCGGGGCGAGGCTGACTCCATGCCGGTTTCCCGATACGTAGGGCATTTCGGGAGACAAAAGCCGCACTTAATGCAGGCGGCATCGGCCTCGTCCACCAGGCGTGCCAGAAGCGTGTGGCGTTGCGGAGTCATCGCAGGTGCGGCCATGCCCTCCTCCGTGTCACAACCCGCCGATGAAACGGCCCGGATTGAGAATGCCGGCGGGATCGAATTTGGCCTTCAGCGCCTTGAGGAGGTTGAGGGCCGAAGGCGGTGGTCCCCACACGTCGAGTTGCTCCTTCACGGCTGTCGGGGCGGCCTCGATCACGACGTGCCCACCCTCCGCCGCCACCAAGTGCGGTAAATCGCGCAGCGCCTGCACCAATGCTTTATCCTCCCCTCTGGATGCCAGTCCTCCCCCTCTGAGGATGAGCCGCACCTGCCCGACGCCGCAATCGCCGATGAGAAGCGGTGGCGTGATGGGTTCCAACATGTGAGCGATAGCCTCCATGATCGCAGGCACTCGTGATGTCAGTGTCCCCAAACGCACGCTGATCGCCCCTCCCCTGCTGCCCTCCCCCACATCGGCCAGCTCGCCAGCTCGCGATAGTGCCATCAGGCGTTGTCGAAGCAGGCTTTGCAGCTCGCCCGCCGCCACGTCCACGGTCGCTGCTCCTTGTTTGCGGCAGATCTGCGCGATGTCACGTCGCTGGCGTTCGACGGCCTCCTCCATACCTTCGACGTTCACCAGGAGCATAACCCCACCCGCCATGCTCCTGATGCCTTGCACGTCTTTCCCATCGTCGCCCTCTCCCTGTGGCATGATGGCCTGGGTCGCCGCGGCATTGAGCAAGAGGACTTGCGATGGCAGGAGTGGCGCGGCCAACACTTGCGTTCCCGTTGCCGCGGCCTGAGGCCATGTCGGAAACACCGCCAGCACGGTCTCATCACGCTCCGGCAGCGCCGATAGTTTAAACGTGGCTTCGACGATCACGCCCAGCGTCCCCAGTGAACCTACGAAGAGTTTGGCCATGTCATAGCCTGCCACGTTTTTGACCACTTTGCCGCCGAAGTGGACGACCGCCCCGCTGGGGAGCGCCACGCGCAGGCCGAGCAAGAGGTCACGCACGCCACCATACAGCAGCCGCTTCGGATTGGCGGCGTTGGTGGCGATGAGGCCGCCAAGGGTCGCCGGGCTGAACGGATATTGCAGCGGCAGCGTTTGCAGGTTGCCGGCCGCGAGGGCAGCAACTGCAGCGAAGGTCATTCCGGCTTCGGCAGTCAGGGTGAAATTCGCCGCATCGTATTCACTGATGCGCTGCAGTCGAATGGTAGACAACACGAGATCGGCGCGGCGCGGAATACCGCCCAGAGCGACTTGGCTGCCGCTTCCCCGCGGCAATATCGCTAGCTTTTCGGATTGGGCCCACTGGAGGACAGCGGCAACCTGGGCGAAATCTCCGGGAAAAACGATGGCGCGCGGCACACGCCCATCCATGGCGTGCGCCTGTAGATGCTCGGGCTCGGTGTCGATCTGGCCGACATCGAGCAGGCCAGCGAGGGATGCCAGCCATTCTGGCTGCGTCTTCATATCTTCCTCTGAAATGCCGGCTGGAAGGGAGGGCAACTTCGGCATCGCGGACATCAGGCTAAAAACCGCGGGCGTGTGGACGATGGAAAGATCTTGCCCGGATTGCACAGATCTTCGGGATCGAAGACCTCCTTCACCCAGTGCATGACCTCCAGGTCCGCGGGCGAGAAAACGAAGGGCATTTCGTTCTGCTTCTCGACGCCGACGCCATGCTCACCGGTAATGGTCCCCCCCATGTCGGCGCACATTTTCAGAATGTCTCGGCCGCAAGCCATGACCCGTTGGCACTCCTCAGGATCGTTGATGTCAAACGGGATCGATGGGTGCAAGTTACCATCCCCGGCATGGGCGATATTGGCGACGTGCAAGCCGTATCTCTTGCCGATTTCCACCGTCTGGGCTAGCGCTTCAGGAAGCTTCGTGCGCGGCACACAGCCATCGACGATGTAACAGGTCGGGGCCAGACGGGCAAGGGCGCCATAGGCGGCGCGACGGCTTAGCCATAGGCGCGCCGCTTCCTCCGGCGTAGTGGCGGTGCGGATCTCGATCACCGCATGCCGCTTGCAGATGTCGGCGACCCGATCGATGCTGCGCTGCATACCGTCCTTCAGGCCGTCGAGCTCGATGATCAGGGCAGCGCCAGCGTGCTCTGGGTAGCCGATGTGAATGGTTTGTTCCAGGACGTCGATGCAGGCGCGGTCGAGCAGTTCCAGGGCAGCCGGGAGTATGCCTGCCGTCATGATCGCCGAGACAGCGTTGGCGGCGTCGTCGACCGAGGGAAAGAGCGCCAACTGAGTGGTAACGATCTCCGGCAGCCGCACGATGCGCACGATGATCTTGGTGATGATGCCCAGCGTACCCTCCGAACCGACGAATAGTCCAGTCAAATCGCATCCCGGCTGATCGAGCACCATGCCGCCGACGGTGACGACCTCGCCATCCGGCAGCACCACCTCCAGGCCCACGACGTGGTTGGTCGTCACGCCGTACTTCAGGCAGTGCATGCCGCCTGCGTTGTTGGCGACGTTACCGCCGATGGTCGACACCACTTGGCTGCCGGGGTCCGGCACATAGGTGTGTCCATAGCCCTGATCAGCGAGCCATTCTTTGAGATCTTGGTTGATGACGCCGGGCTCGACTACGGCCCGACGATTGGCTAGGTCGATCTCCAGGATGCGGTTCATCTTGGCGAGTTCGATCACCAGGCCGCCTTGGGTCGGGATCGCGCCGCCGCTGATGCCGGTGCCGGTGCCACGCGCCAGAAATGGCATGTGGGCGGCACGGGCGAGGCGCACGACATGGGCCACCTCGGCCATCGATTGCGGAAACACGACGGCGATGACGTCTTCACCCTGAAAGACCGAGGCGTCGTAGCCGTAGGTGGCGCAGTCGGCGCGCGACGTCAAGACATCCTCTGGGCCAACGATATCGCGTAGCCTGGCGATGAGCTCTTTGCACTCGATCATGGCAGTGCGCCCTCACCCCGACCCTCTCCCGATGGGAGAGGGGATCAGCCTGGCGATGAACTTTCACCGCTCGCTTATGGCGGCTCCGTGTTAGAAGAAAGTCCTAAGTACTGAGATCTGGGTGCTGAGGAAAGAATAAGGCCCTATCGTGGATTATTCAGCACTCAGCACTTATAACTCAGCACTGGCCTTTGTGGTCGAACTGTCGCTGATGGTGGAAGATCGGCAGTAGATTGCCGTCGGCATCGAACGTCATCTCTTCGAGGCCACCGATGCGCGTGATATCCTGACGCCCCTTGAGTTCATCCATCACCGCCTCGGAGACCTGCAACTCCTCCATCTCCAGCGTATTCTTGATGCGAATCACCCGCGCCTCCCAGGACTCCACCGGTCCAACGGTGGTGAGGGCCGTGGCGATGGCCTCGCGGTCGGTTTTCAATGCGATGGGGAGGCGAGCCTTCTCCGGGGTCATCGCGGTGATGCAATTGATTTGCGTCGGCGTCGGGTCGATTTTCGCTGCCAAGCGCTGCGAGCAGAAATCGGCCAAGCCGATGCCGATGGCGTTGCCGTAGGTCTTCTCCGACAGATCGCGGACGTAGATACGCATGATCTTCGGCGTCTCGGGTTCGGGCTCGTTGACCACCATGACGCGGCCGATGACGTTGGTGTCCATGCCAGAGCCGCTGATGTCCTTGCCCATCTCATCGACGATGAGCAGGTGCAGGAACTCGACCGGCAGGCGCGCCATCAAAGCCCTGGCCTCTTGCAGCAAGCGCTTTTCCTCGGCCACAAAATCCGCGGGCGGGATGGCCATGACTTTAGCCGTCTGGTCAAAGGCGTTCTCGACGATGCCCAGGCCGAACAGCACAGGAAGACGGTCGAGGAGCGCCGTGCCGACCTCGGGGATGACGGCGCGGTAGCCGTATTTCACCGCATATTGATGCGTATTGAGGGCGCCGCGATGATTGCCAAAGCCGATGGCCAGCATCTTCAGCAGGCCGCTCTCGATGTCGCCGCTGAATTCGGTGTGCGGCTTGATGCGGTTGACGACTACGACCCAGTCGGCCTCGGCAGCGATTTTATCCACCAACAGCGGCATGCCCCGCGGCGTGCGCCCGAGTTCCACGACCTCCATGGTGGCACGAATCGGCACCCCCAGCCGGGCCTCCGTGACGCCATACGTGGCGAGGACCTCGCGCTGTCCCTCCGCCGTCGCACCGCCGTGACTCCCCATGGCTGGGAAGATGAACGGCACCAGGCCCAAAGCCCGCAGCTCCTGGACCACGGTGTCAAGGATGGTGACGAGGTTCGCAATGCCCCGGCTGCCGGCGGGGATGGCCACCCGTTGCCCGGCTTTCACCCGAGTGGCCAGGTTAAGCCGGCGTAATTCCTGCCGCACGGCCGCTCGCACATCGGCGAGCGTGGGGGCAGTAAAATGTTGTCGCACGCGCCCCATTTTTGGGAAGCTCATCACATCTCCTCCCAGAGATCTGCTCACCATCGCGTCAGAACCACAAGGCATCGACCCTGAGCCTAGGCCAGAGATGAGCTTAGGTCATTGCCGGTGATAGTACACCTAGCGAGAGCGCCTTGACAAGGGGAAGTTCACGAGAGAGCCTCCAATCTCTTAAAGATAATGGATAGAAACAGGTGAGGCTTCGTATGAAGGTAAAGCTGCTAACTTTTGATCGATAAATCGCTTAAGCCAAGATGCCCTTGCTAGGAAGAAAAGCTACCTGAACCGGGTAAAGAATCTCAGAAAATCGATCTACCATAGAAGAAAAAGCTTGACAATCTAGCACAGATGGCCTAGATTCCTTGGTCATCCGGTGTTTCCCGTGTGAGGGTCTGGATATGCCGAAAGGTACTCCTGGACAACGGAAGGTGGGGTTTACGTTTCCGGTGGAACTCGTGGAGAGGCTCAACGAAGCGAAATGGGAACTTCGCAAAAACAAAGCGGAGATCGTCATCGAAGCCGTGGAAGAATACCTCGATCGCCGTGGCATTAAAAAGGTCAAAGAGCCATCACCGGAACCACAGCGGATGCGTCCATGGATACCACCGGAGCAGACTAAGGACACCGTTGATGCGCCCCTTCTAGCCGAGGAGCACCTCGAAGCCATTGAGGAGCGCGACGGAAACGGTGACCGTCAGCAAGATCGAGCAAGCATTGAAGGGACTGCGCCTCCCGAAGAACTGCTACAGCAGGAGCACCTGGCCAGTGCCATTGACGAAACAGCCGAGCATGAAGAGGTCTGCGAAAACAAACAAATGGGAGAGCGACCCTAGCGCCGTTGGTTGGTTAGCGTCTCTCGAGTGTGGCTTGTAGATCGCTATCGATGTGGGGGGCTATAGCCCATCCACCGAGGGGCAAAGGTCACGGGGATGACCCGCTGGGAAGACGCCCCACTTCTCAGACCTTTGCGAGGACCCCTGGGGCATCCGCGAAAGAAGGAGGCGTAGCAATGGCCAAAGCGAAAGCGAAGCCAGCCAAGAAACCCGCCAAATCGGCCTCCAAGAGCAAGAAGTAAGGGCTCAAGAGGCGCACCAGCAGAGGTTCGGGCTACTCTCATGGGTGAGGGTTGCAACAGAGTCCGACCTCTGCTGGCTCGCCGTGCTTCGTATACCTCGACTGCCACTGCGCATCTGTTCCACGACATCATTACACGACATCATTATATGGTGAGTGAGGATTGTTCAGGCGCCCACGCTCGTCAGGATGTCGTCGATGCTCTTCGCAACCCCGACGATCATCGGCGTATCGCGCACCGTGTAGCGACTCGCCTCGGTTTCGCGCAGGCGCATGACGAGGTCCTGAAACTCCGCCAGTGAGTTGGTATCGAACGCCACCACAAAGTCCTGGTCATCTAAGCCGAACGAATAGGCCGTATTGATACGGATGCTTGGGAACTCATGTCCAACCTTGATGTGCTCGTTCATCATCCCCTGCCTGGCGTCAAACGACATCAGATACCATTCGCGGGATTTGATGAAGGGATAAACGACCAGGTATTTACATGGGCCGGGCTCCGGCGCTGGCGCATGCAGATGCTCTTTGACATAGGGCGACTCGCGCATCATGGCGAAGTACGAGGTGGTCATGTGCAGGTACTTGCCGAGCCCGGTATGATACACATTCACCGTCAGCTCCTGGATCGGTTCTGGATCTCTGCTGATGACCCACAAAAAGAAATCGATATCCTCCCGGAAGCCAGTGGTCAGGAAAGCCCGTATCGCCACCTGGCCCATGGCCCCGTGGACGGCCTCGCGAAATTCCTTACCGCCCAGTTCACGTTCGTCCTTCGGCAAGCGACGCCACAGGGGATCGACCTTGTAGCATAGATAATTGGTGAAAACGCGTTCAGCCTTGCTGCGCACATCCGCCATGACATAGCCTCCTTACGTGCTAAACGCTATACGGCGTCACACATCCCGTTGGATCTCCGCCGGGGCGGTCGGTGTCGAGGGTCCCATGAGACATCTTGACACGGCCGTGCTCCTGCACAAAATCAAGGACCTGGGCTTTTTCTATACCTTGCTGAATCAACCGTGGGATGTCAAGCTCGGCCTCGAGGTCGGCGAGCATACGACGGTCCGCCCGCACAGCGGGGTGATGCGGCACGAAGAGCGTACAACAGTCTTGATCGGGGACGATGGAGATGTCGTAAGTGCCGAGCGCCATGGCCTGGGTCACGATCTCTTGCTTATCCATGCCGATCAGCGGCCGCAGGATGGGCAGCGACGCCACTTCTTCGATGGCCGCCAAGTTCTCCAGCGTCTGCGAGGCAACTTGCCCCAGGCTTTCCCCAGTGACCAAGGCCTGGGCCCCCAGGCGATCGGCGAGCACTTGAGCGATGCGCACCATGAAGCGGCGGTACAAGACCACCCGATAGGGCGCCGGCACTTCGGCCACGATCTCTTGCTGAATGGCCGCAAACGGGATCAAGATCAGTTTGGATGAGAACTGATAAGTTGTGAGCAGAGTCACTAGATCGCGCGCCTTCTCCTGGGAGACGCGGCTGAGGATGGGATAGCTGTGGAAGTGCAGGAAGACAACCTGGCAGCCACGTTTGAGTAAGCGATAGGCTGCGACGGGGGAGTCGATGCCGCCTGACAAGAGACAGGCGACGGTGCCGCTCACGCCAACCGGGAGCCCGCCCAGACCGGGCTCGCGTTCGAAGGAGAAAAACGCTTCCTGCGGTAGAATCTCGATCGACACCGTGAGCTCGGGGGCTTCCAGGTCGACGGCCGCACCCGTTTGGACCTGGATATAATGCCCGACGGCGCGGTTGATTTCGGGGGACGTCAGCGGGAATGCTTTGTAGGCCCGCTTGGTATGCACTTTGAAGGAGCGAAACGACCGCCCGTCGAGCGCTTGCACTATTGCTTGCTGGAGATCCTGCAGTTGCAGGGACGTGCGATAAGCCAGCGCAAAATTGGCGATGCCCAGAACCCGTGCTACCTGCCGGCGGATGTCCTCTACTACGGCATCGGGGCTGAGCACCAACATCAGGCGACCTGTCAGCCGTCGGACCTCTTGCACGCCGAGTCCTTGCGTCGTCGCCCGTAAGTTCTCCGCCAGGCGACGGACGAACATTGGGCGATTCTTCCCCTTCAGGGCGATCTCGTGATAGTGCACGAGCACACAGGGTGTAACGGTCGTCTGTACCAAAGGCTACTCCTTTAGGATGACGAGTCTGCTATTCGTGATTTCGTCGACGACCACATAGCCATTCGCCAGACGCGGGTGGTCCCCCAAGCTGCCGAGGCGGTGACACAACGTAAAGGTACCAGTAAGCATGTGCCGGCTCAAGATATCAGATGGCAGGAAGCAGGTGCAACTTCGAAGCACGCCTGCTTCGATTAAGGCCGCGCATACTCGAAAGTTCACCCCCTGCGGAACCCCGAAGGCTGAAGACCGATGCCAAGATCGTCGGCACAGGCACGGGGGGTCTCTTGACTTTCATTAGGGGCGGTGGTAGATAGGAGTGAACGCACATTTTGCCCGATAGCAGCCCACTTGCGGGGCTGCCTGCTTATAAACACCCGTCAGAAGAGAGGTGGCGACGATGGCGGAACAGAGCAGTTGCAATCTGACCTCCTTCGCAAAAACCGGTGGCTGAGCGGCGAAACTGAGTCCGTTAGGGTTAACGGACGTGTTGCATGAATTGAACATCCCGCGGGACGACAACGTGATCGTCGGCACCGAAACCAATGACGATGCGGGTGTCTATCGTTTGTCCGACGACCTCGCTCTGGTGCAAACGGCGGACTACATCACGCCAGTGGTCGATGATCCGTTTCTCTTCGGACAAGTCGCGGCGGCAAATTCGCTCAGCGATGTCTACGCCATGGGCGGACGGCCGCTGACGGTGCTAAATCTGTGCAACTTCCCGCCGCAAGGCCTGGAGAATAAGCACTTCCTCGAAATCTTGCGCGGTGGCTTGTCGAAGACCATCGAGGCGGGAGCGGTGTTGCTCGGTGGGCACACTGTCAAGGATCCGGAACTGAAATACGGTTTATCCGTGACCGGGGTGATCGACCCGCGCAAAGTGATACGGAACGCCACGCCGCGCGTCGGCGACAAATTGGTGCTGACCAAGAAGATCGGCACCGGCGTCTTGATCACTGGCTATAAGCAGAAGCGCATCGGTTACGACGTCCTGGAGCGGGCCGTGCAGGTGATGGCCACGTTGAATAAGGTGGCCTCGGAGACCATGTTGGAGTTCGATCCGCACGCCTGCACCGACATCACCGGCTTCGGATTGACCGGGCACACCTTGTGGATGGCCAAGGGGGCGAAGGTAGGCATTACGCTGTACGTGGATCGCGTGCCGCATTTCCCCGAGAGCCTTGAGATGATCGCTCAAGGCGTGCGCACGGGCGTGACCCTGGAGAATAAGGCGCTGGTGGCGGGGTATATCCGGCTGGATGACGGTATTACCCCCGAGGAAGAGATGCTGATGTACGATCCCCAGACCTCGGGTGGGTTGTTCATCGCGGTATCGGCCGATCGTGCCGATGCCCTCGTAGAAAAGCTGCACCAGCGTGGCGTCGGCGATGCCGCGGTGGTCGGCGAAGTGTTCGCCAGCCCCGAGCCGGTGATCCGTATCGCCCGCAGTCGGTAAACCTCCGGTCCCGCTCATGGGGTGCGGTGATCATGCACTGAGTGGAGCGAAGCGTCCGGCCATTCGCGCCGGGCGAGCTTCGCTTCGCTCGGCCGGCAAAATGCTTCCCCAGGTTCAAGCCGTTCAGCTTAAGGTCTCGCTGGCCGTATCCTCGTCGTTGCCGCGCAGGGGTGCGCGTGAGAGTTTTGCGAACGCGCTGGAGAGGCGACGATCAGGGCAGGTCGAACAGGCTGGTGCTGAGGTATTTCTCGCCGCGGTCGGGGAAGAGGGTCACGATAGTGCCCTCGCTCAGGCGTTTGGCGACTTCGGCAGCGGCATACATGGCGGTCCCGGCGCTGATCCCCACAAATAGTCCCTCCTCGAGACAGAGACGGCGCGCCATGCGGAAGGCGTCTTCGTCCAACACCACGAGACGTTCGTCGATCAGGCGCCAGTCGAGAATCGGCGGAATACGCGAGGTCTCCATATTGCGCAGGCCTTGCTGCTGATGCTTGGCCTGGGGCTCAACGGCAACGATATACAAACGGGGGTTGTATTCGCGCAACCTCTGCCCCGCCCCCATAATGGTGCCCGTGGTGCCAAGGCCGACGACCAATACATCCACGCGGCCGTCTGTCTGGCGCCAAATCTCTTCACCGGTAGTCTCGTAGTGCACCAGCGGATTATAGCGATTGGTATACTGATTCAGCCGGAGGTACCGCTCCGGGTCGTTGCGGGCGATCTCATCCGCCTTATCCCAGGCCTCATCGGAACCACCGGCTGCCGAGGTCAACACCACGTCGGCTCCGAGGGCGCGCAGAATTTGGATGCGTTCGGGGCTAGCCCGCTCCGAGATGGTGATCAAGACTTTGTAGCCCTTCATGGCGCCGATCATGGCTAAGCCGATGCCGGTGTTGCCGCTGCTCGATTCGACGATGACTTTCTCCTTGGTCAACACGCCATCCCGCTCCGCTCCCTCGATCATCGCCAAGGCGATGCGCTCTTTAACGCTGCCCAGCGGATTGAACCCCTCCAGCTTGGCGTAAATCGTCACGTGCGGATTGGGGTTCAGGCGATTGATCCGTACCAGCGGGGTGTTGCCGATCGTCTCCAGAATCCGCTCGCCGATGGGCTCCATGCCGACATCCTCGTGCAGACGGACCGACGATGCTCACCACTCCAGAATACACGCCCCCCAGGTCAAGCCAGCGCCGAAGGAGGTCAGGCCGATGCGGCTGCCGCGCCGGATTTTCCCGGCACGGTGCAGTTCATCCAGGGCGACGGGGTGCGTGGCGGCCGATGTATTGCCATAGCGCTCGCCGCTCATATGCACCTTGGCGAGGTCCAGGCGCACCATCTCTGCCACTCTCCGCACCATCCGTTGATTGGCCTGGTGGGTGATCAGATAGTCCAGGTCCTGGACCGTCAAACCGGCCAATTTCAAGGCCTCCAGCAGGGCTTCGACCATCACTTCCGGGGCGCGGCGAAAGACCGCCTTGCCCTCTTGGTAGATAAAGCTCTTGGGGATGCGCTCATCGGGGTTGAAATCGTGGCCGCGCTTGAACTCCGTGTCCAATTGGATCATCGGATGGTACTGCGTCCGCAGCCAATGACTGCGGATCGTGCCTGGCGCCTGGGTGCCGACCAGGACGGCCCCGGCGCCATCGGCAAACATAATAGCCGTGGCTCGATCGTGGCGGCTGACGGTCCGAGACATGGTGTCGGAACCGATCACCAGGGCGTAATGGTCGCGTCCGTGGAGGTGCTTATCCACGAACAGGTGGCGCTCGGCATCGATGAGGGCGAAGATAAAGCCGGTGCAGCTCGCCTGTAGATCCCAGGCGATGGCGTGGTCGGCACCGATGTAACGCTGTACCTTGATGGCGGTCGAGGGGTAAATCTGCTCTTGAGAGTTCGTCGCGACCAGAAGATAGCGCACCTGTGACGGGCTCACCTGCGCCTGTTCCAGCGCTCTGAGGGCGGCAACGGCCCCCATGGTTGCAGTGTTCTCGTCTTTACAGATATCCTCATATAAGGCAGTCGGCCAATCCCCTGGTGGCCCCGAGTACTCCGTAGCGATGCGTCGCTCGCGAATCCCGGTGAGATCGACGATTTTCTGGGCTGTGGTGTCGAGCATGCGCTCCAGCTCATCATTCGTCAGCACTGTCGCCGGCAGATAGGACCCTGTGCTGAGAATCCCGATCCGGCACGTCATAGCGCGTTCCCCCTTCTCCCCTTGACTGCGCTCACCGCATATCTCCCTTGTCGTACCGCCACAGCGATCGCTCACGATACCAGAAATGGGCTACGAGCACAAGGATAAAGCGGCAGCGGCCGAACCTCAACCCCGTCCTTGACAAGGCAAATCTCCCTTTGCTAGGGTAACGGAGGTAACAGCGTGCCGCTGTGGCTTTCGGCGTGTTCCTGGCGACATGCCCCTGCCCGATGGCTGTATGCAGCCAAAGCCGTCATGGATTCCCTGCCAGCGAGGTGGCTCCAATCATGCATAAACGCCATTTATTCGCCCCTGGACCGACCTCGGTCCCACCCGAGATCCTGCTAGAGATCGCCAAACCCGTGCTGCATCATCGTGAACCCGAGTTTATCGGCATCTTGGCCGAGGTGCGGGAGGGTTTGCGCTATCTCTTTCAAACCACCACCGAGGTCGTCATCCTGGGGGCTTCCGGCACCGGGGCGATGGAAGCGGCCGTTGCCAATCTGTTCGCCGCTGGCGACCATGCCTTGGTGATCAGCGGCGGCAAGTTCGGTGAGCGCTGGGCCGAGATCTGTCGCGCCTACCAAGTCGCCGTCACGGTGTTGGAGGTGCCGTGGGGCGAGGCCGTCAATCCGGCCGAGGTACGCGCTGCCTTGGAGCGTGATCCGTCCATCCGCGGTGTCTGCGTGCAAGCTTGCGAAACCTCCACCGGCGTCGCGCATGACGTTCAGGCCCTGGGGGAGATCGTCAGGGCCTACCCCCAGACGCTGCTCGTGGTCGACGCTGTGTCGGCGCTGGGCGCCGTGGAGTTGCCCATGGATGCCTGGGGGCTCGATGCCGTGGTAGCAGGCTCGCAAAAAGCCATGATGCTGCCGCCAGGCCTGGCGTTCGTGGCGCTGAGCGACAAAGCCTGGCAGCGAGCCAGCCAGGCCACCCTGCCGCGCTACTATTTCGATCTCTGGAAGATCCGCCGCGAGCTGGAGCAAAACGACCATCCGTATACGCTCCCGACGTCATTGGTGGTGGCCCTACGTGAGGCGCTGCGACGCATTCGTGCCGAGGGGCTCGACCGCATCGTGCGCCGCCATCGCCACCTCGCCGAGGCCACACGCGCGGCCATGCGCGCCTTGGGGTTGTCGCTGCTGCCTAGCACGTCGCCGAGCGATGCGTTGACGGTGGTGCGCGTGCCGGAAGGGCTCGATGGCGCGCGGATTCCCAGGGCTTTCCAGGAGCAGTTCAACATCACTATCGTCGGCGGCCAGGACCGACTACGTGGCAAGGTCTTCCGACTGGCGCATATGGGCTATGTGGATACCTTCGACGTCGTGACCATGGTGGCGGCCGTCGAGCTGGTGTTGCAGCGGCTAGGATATGCTGTGGAGTTGGGGGCCGGCGTGCGCGCGGCGCAAGAGGTGCTGGCCAAGGCCGTTGAGTGACCACTGACAGGCCATAGCGTGGGGCGTAAGACATGCACTGGTGGAGATAGCGATCGTATGCGCATCTTGGTTAGCGATCCGATTGCGGAGCAAGGCCTGGAGATCCTGCGCAAAGAGCCGGGGATCGAGGTCGATGTCCGCCTACATGTATCTGTCGAGGAGTTGAAAGCCCGTATTGGGCTGTATGAGGGCCTGATCGTACGCAGCGAGACCAAGGTCACCGCCGACGTCATCGCCCATGCGCAGCGCTTGAAAGTCATCGGCCGAGCAGGGATCGGCGTCGATAACATCGACGTCACGGCGGCCACCAAGGCCGGCATCGTCGTGATGAATACGCCGGAGGGCAACACCAATACGGCGGCCGAGCACACCATCGCCATGTTGTTGGCCCTCGCCCGCAACATCGCGCCAGCGGATGCGGCATTGAAACGGGGCGAGTGGGCGCGGGAGCGCTTTGTCGGCGTCGAGATCTTCGGCAAAGTCTTGGGCGTCATCGGGCTCGGGCGCATCGGCTCGCAGGTCGCCAAGAAGGCCCAGGGCCTCGGCATGCTCACGCTGGCTTACGATCCGTTTGTGTCGCAGGAGCGCGGCCAGAGCCTCGGGGTCGAGCTGCTTGAACTGCCTGAGCTGCTCGCGCGGGCCGATTTTCTGTCCATTCATTTGCCCAAGACCAAGGATACGACGCATCTCATCGGCGCGGCGGAATTCGCCCTGATGAAGCCCGGGGTGCGCCTGGTGAACTGTGCCCGCGGCGGCATCGTCGACGAAGCGGCGCTGTACGAGGCGCTGCTCGCCGGCAAAGTGGCCGGGGCCGCCCTCGACGTCTTCGAACGGGAACCGCCAGGGGATTCCCCACTGATCACCCATCCGGCGGTGCTCTGCACGCCTCATCTCGGAGCCTCCACCGAGGAGGCGCAAGAGCGGGTCGCCGTCGATATCGCTCGGCAGCTCATCGATTATTTGCACTATGGCTCCATTCGCAACGCGGTCAACGTCTATCCCCTGGATGCCGACATGCTCCGCAAGGTTGAGCCCTATATGAATCTGGCGCAGCAACTCGGCAGCTTCGTCGTGCAGATGGTCGAGGGCGGCCTCAAGGAGGTGGCCGTGCGCTACAGCGGCGAGGCCGCTGCCCTGGAGATCAAACCGATCACCGCCGCCCTGCTGACCGGGTTGCTGAAGAAATCCTTGCCCGAACACGTTAATATCGTGAATGCGCCCCACCTGGCGCGGGAGCGCGGCATTCGCGTGCATGAAATCCTCAGCAGCGATGGGGAGGATTACAGCAGTCTCATCACCGTCGAGTTGACGACGGACAAAGCTAAGCGCCAGGTGGCGGGGACGCTGTTCGGCAAGAAAGAGCCGCGCATCGTGCGCGTCGATGATTACCGCATGGAAGCGGTGCCGAGCGGCTACATGCTGGTGTTCTCCAACCAGGATACGCCGGGTGTCATCGGCAAGATCGGCACCATTCTCGGCAGCAATCAAATCAACATCGCCGGCATGCAACTGGGCCGGGTGGCGCCGCACGGCATGGCCGTCGCCGTGGTCAATGTCGATTCCGCGATCCCGCCCGACATCCTGCTCGAGATCCGCCGCCTGCCGAACATTTTCGACGCCAGACTGGTGGAATTGTAAAGGCGGAAAAGGCGTTGACTCCCCGACAGTTCACGCTATAATAGCGCGCTTGGGCCAACCGAGGCCGCCAGCAGACCAGCCTGTCTGGGCTTCATCGCCCTGTTCGCGTATTGGAGGTGGCGCGCCCTATGCTCTTCTCGAAAACCGAGATTCCGAAAGGAGTACGGGTCTATCTGCCCCCACAGGCCACCCTCAAGCGTGAGATCGAGTCGAAGCTGCTCTCGGTTTTCCATCGCTGGGGCTTCCAGGAAATCGTCACGCCGACCTTTGAGTATTACGATGTGATGGCCTTGGGCCTGAGCGAAGACTTTCGCGATCGCACCTTTAAGCTCACCGAGCAAGCAACCGGGCGTGTCCTCGTGCTCCGCCCCGACATCACACCGCAGATCGCCCGAGTCGCCGCCACGATCCTGAAGGATTATCCCAAGCCGCTGCGGTTCTGCTACAGCAGCAATGTGTTCCGCTACGCCGAGCCTCAGGTCGGACGGCACCGCGAGGTGTATCAGGCCGGTGTCGAACTCATCGGCCTCGATCTGCCTGAGGCTGACGTGGAAATGATCGCCATCGCAGTCGAATCGTTGATGGAGGTCGGCTTAGCTGACTTTAAGATCGCCGTCAGCCAGGTAGAATTTCTCCGTGGCCTTTTGGAACAACTGCAGCTCCCCAAGGATGCCGAAAGACAGGTCCAGCTGGCCTTACACAAGAAAGATGGCTCAGCGCTCGACCGCTTCATGGAGGTCTTCCGCCTCAACTCCGGCGCCCGCGACATGCTGCTGGCCCTGCCCAATCTCTTCGGCGGCGAGGAAGTCTTGAGCCAGGCCGGGCGAGTGGTGAACAATCCCCGCTCCGAGCGCGCCCTGCAAAATTTACAGACCGTCTACGATATGCTCAAGGTCTATGAGCTGGAGTCCTTTGTGCTGCTGGATCTCAGCGAGATCCGGGGATTTGATTACTATACCGGCATCGTGTTCGAGGCCTTCACTGCCAATCTGGGCTACGAAATCTGCAGCGGCGGACGCTACGATCACATGATCGGCCGCTTCGGCGAGGAGTGTCCCTCAACGGGCTTCGCCATCGACATCGAAAAGCTGCATATGGCCCTCGAGCGTCAGGGGGCCTTGCAACCTCGCACCCAGGCCGATTTCTTGATCATGGACTTCAAGCCCGATAAGCAGGATGCGTTGCGCATCGCCAAAGAACTGCGCCAACGCGGCTATCGAGTGGCGCGCGATATCATCCGCCGCGACCTGGACGGCTCGCTGTCCTACGCCCAACGGATGGGGATCGCTCGGGGGATCGTCCTAGGCACCCCTGGATTACAGCCCCACGAGGCACTGCTCAAGGATCTCCAACGGGGCTGGGAACGCGTGGTGCCGATCGGCGGCCTCATCGCGCTGATCGAGTCGTTGGGGCGGCAAGCCAGCTTCTCTCAATCTACCCATTTTGCGCGGTGATAGAGATGGTTCTCTCAGATATGCCTTGATTCTGATGCCTTTCTCCCTCTCCTACCGGGAGAGGGTGGGGGTAAGGGGAGAAGGGGTTAACAACCGACCCCAGAAGGCCTGGTGGGGAAAGGGAAAGCGGGCCATTTGTTTTCACAAGGTGCGTGCAGCGGCTTTTTCCGAAGAAAATCCGTATGATCGGTCAATGATCGAGTAGGAGATCCGGTATGCCTTCGGTTGCGGTGCTTGGGGCGCAGTGGGGAGATGAGGGCAAAGGGAAGATCGTCGACTTGCTCACACCCAAGGCGGATGTGGTGGCCCGCTTTCAGGGGGGACCCAACGCCGGCCACACCGTTGTCGTCCAGGGGCAGCAATATATCCTGCATGCCCTGCCGACCGGGGTGCTCCACCCCGGGAAAAAAGCCGTCATCGGCAATGGCGCGGTGATCGACCCAACGGCCCTGCACGAGGAAATCGAACAGCTCCGCGCTCGAGGCATCGACGTTAAAGACACGCTGGTGATCAGCCGCAAGGCGCACCTCATCCTGCCGTATCATCGCGCCATGGATGTGGCGCGCGAGGCCTTTCGCGGCGAACGTCGCATCGGCACCACCGGCCGTGGCATCGGTCCGGCCTATACCGATAAGACAGCGCGCATGGGCATTCGCTTCGCCGATCTCTTCGATGAGGCCTTGCTGCACGATCGCCTGCAGGCCAATTTGGCCGAGAAAAACCCACTCATCCAGACCGTCTACGGCCATGCCGGCTTTGAGCTTGAGGCGCTGTTCGCCTGGTGTTTGGAATGGCGGGATAAACTGGCCGGGTACCTCGCCGACGCCGAGCAGCTGGTACGCGACGCCATGCTGCGCGGCGACAGTGTGCTCTTCGAAGGCGCACAGGGCACGATGCTCGACATCGATCACGGTACGTATCCCTTCGTCACTTCATCGAACACCACGATCGGCGCCGTGTGTACCGGCCTTGGCGTGCCCCCATCGCGGATCGATCACGTCGTGGGGGTGGCGAAAGCCTACACGACGCGCGTCGGCATGGGACCGTTTCCCACCGAACTCCTGGATCAAGTAGGCGAACGCATGCGCACCGTCGGGGCGGAATATGGGGCGACGACCGGGCGCGCCCGTCGCTGTGGATGGTTCGATGTGGTGATGGTACGGCAGGCCGCCTGGCTTAATGGCTTTACCAGCCTCAGCCTGACCAAGCTCGACGTCCTTGACCGCTACGATCGGATCAAACTGTGCGTGGCCTATGAGTACAAGGGCAAACGCTTCGAGCACATGCCCGATGAGCTGGAAGTGTTGACGAACTGTCAGCCACACTATGTCGAGCTGGAGGGGTGGCAGGAGAATACTCTGGGACTGACCACCTACGACCAACTGCCCGCAGGCGCGCGTCATTACGTCGAAGAACTGTCCCAGCGTCTGGAACTGCCGGTATCGATCATCTCCACTGGCTCTGGACGCGAACAAACCGTGCTGCTGCGGGATCCATTCGCCAGCTGATTGCTCTCACTCTACGATCCGAAAGCCCTGCAACTCTTCTTGAGCTGGCTCCCACGTGACCTGCACATCGGTCACCACCGCCCCTCTGGGACCCCGGCGGCACCAGTCCACAAACGCTTGCACGCCAGAGCTCTCCCCCTGCACCACCGCCTCGACGCTGCCATCGCTGCGATTCCGCACCCAGCCCGACAGGCGCTGCTGTTGAGCCACCTGACGCGCTGCGAAGCGAAAGCCCACGCCCTGCACGCGACCGGCGATCAGCACCCTGGCTCGCACGTGTGCTGCCTCACTACCCGGCCTCAGGCTCATCGCTCACCGCTCGCTGCGCAGCCACACGTTTGGCCACGTAAATGCTGACCTCGAAGAGCAAAAACAGCGGGACCGCCAGCAGCACTTGGCTGAACACATCCGGTGGGGTGAGGACGGCGGAGATGACAAAGGCAGCCAGTAGGGCATACTTGCGATTTTGCACCAGAAATTCCGGCGTGACCACACCGATCTTGGTCAGAAAATACATCAAGACCGGGAACTCAAAGATCAACCCCGCGGCCATGATGACGCGGATACAGAAGGAGAGATAGTTCGACAGGGTGATATTGGGCTGCCAGAGTTCTCCCCCCTGGGCGATCAGAAAATGCAGGGCCAGCGGCAAAATCACCACATAGGCGAAGAGCGCTCCCACGAGGAAGAGCAGGGTGGAGACGATCAGGAACGGAAAGGAATAACGGCGCTCATGTTCATACAATCCGGGGGCGACGAACTTCCACGCCTGAAACAGGATCAGCGGGGTACTGAGAAAAATGCCAGCGTACAGCGCCACCTTCAGGTTGACGAAGAAGGCCTCCGTCGGGGCGATGAAGACTAGATGGGTAGGCATTGGCCGCTGCAGGAAGGCTAGAATCTGCTGGGAGAAGGCGTACGAGGCGGCAAACCCGACACCGACGCCGATCAGGCTGACGATGAGCCGATAGCGCAGCTCCTCGAGATGCTCGGTGAATGGTAGCTTGTCATCGGACCCGATCCCCTTTCTCCAGATCTTCGGTATCAAGCCCAACACCCTCCTCGGCTCGCTCGATGCCTAAGACACGTCCCTTCACACGACTGGAGATGGTGGGGGTGCGAGGACTCGTGTCGGCGCTCGCGTCGGCCATCATCGTGCTATGAAAGTCATCGGCCGTGCGTTTGAATTCCGCAAATCCTCGTCCGAGCGATTTCGCCAACTCGGGAAGCTTCTTCGGCCCGACGACGATCAGGGCGATCACCAAAATAATCAGCAACTCTTGCATGCCAATGCCAAACATTGTTCACACCCTGAGCTAGAAGGTCATCACGATAGGTTTGAGACCCGTTCATGTGCGCGGGACATCGATTCTTCACGTCATAGGGAAACCTTGCTGGCGACCCGGCGCCCAGAGGATGGCGATCATAACATTGGGCGCTGGCCCAGGGAGAATTGCCCCTTGCCGTCGATGAGAGGCTAACATACGGCTGTGAAGCTGTCAACGGCGATCCGGGCCGATCGGGTTGCCCACGCACGCTCATCACCAGTGGCATCGTCAATTGAGCTCAGCCGCCTGACCAGCCCCCGTCCCATGTCTGACAAGGAGAGGTATCGGCTCTTGGCCGCCTCGTTTCCCGAGGCTTGCCACAAGGCTTTTAAAGCATCGCGCGTGAATGCCGACAGCGCATCCAGGAACAACACTTCATGATGCGCCCCCACCGCCCCTCGCGATAGGGGCACGGACCCGCCACGGATAAACCTGACATCGGCGGCCGCAGTCCCTCCCTTCCCGAGATACAGGAAGCATCTCCGCCGTCTCTGCAAAGCGATGGCGAGCCCCAATGCTCATGATCTTATGATAAGATGAAAAAGGTCTCGCACCTCAGCGGAGCCACCCGAAGACGGTGGCGTTCCGATAACATGGTCGGTCACGCCGAAGAGCGCCCATGCCTACACACCCATGGCTGCGTCTGGCTCTCCTGGACGTCGACTGGACATAAAGGGTATTGGCAGACCGTCTCCGAGTTTGATCCAGTGAGCACTCTCAGACCACCCCTCCGGCCGCAATGGCCTCGGGGCTGCCAGCGAGGTCGCCAGCGCTGTTATGCGCCGTTGGCGAGGACCCAGTGGCTGAGGCCGGTGGGCGTGCGGCCGTGTAGAGTGCTGGGAATGAGGTGTGCTAATGAAAGGGAAACCCACCAGGATCATTCGCTGTTGCGGGTTCTGGCTGCTTGCGGCGGTCATACTCGCCGGATGTACCAGCCGGCAGCGGACGGATGCGCCTACGGCGAGGCCCGCACCCGGAGATGCGGCGCCCCTGGCTTCACGCCCCCCCGTCGAACCCGGCTATCAGTTGGCACACAAGGCGCGGCCGTGGGAGGATGCGACGCTCGTGGAGTATGCCGCCAGCCTCGGGAGCGCGGGTCGGTTCATCGTCTATTACACCTTCCGTGGTCAGGAGCCGCCGTCTGAGCCGCCAGCGACCATCGGGATGGGCTGCGTACTCGGACCCCGAGCGGGCAACTCCGAGGTGCGAGCGGGGGCACGATTGCTCGCCACGGTCGATGGCGTGCAGTTCGACTTCGGACCGCTGCAGTTCCAGCCAGGATTCGGGGCGGACGCCTACTGGCGGGAGGGCGTGCCCTACGCCGAAGCCCGACGACTTGCAGGCACCACCGTGTACCTCAGCTGCGCCGGCGTGGAGTTCGCGCTCTCCTCACGGCAGGTGCGGGGACTGCGCCGGTTTTTCGGCGATGAAGGCTAACCCGGTACATGACGCGCCCCACCAGATCGTCACAGGCGCCTCATCAACAACCAAGCGCTTGAGAGCGGGCTTGTCTCCATCAGCGCTAGTTAGGGAGGCGTCGGCTCGATCCCGTGATCCGCCCTCGTTTGTAGGACACGCCATGGAAGACCTTCGCAGCATCGTACCCAGCCGATCTCGGAGAACGGCTCGACAGCCTCGATGAATCACACCGCGAAGCTGCTCTGATGGGGGCGCGGCAGGATAGCGGGGAGACAGCGGGCCAGCCCGGACGGGCTAACTCTCGGTAGGTCGAGCCCGTGGACGACGGGACCGCCCACCTTCGGGGCCTACCTGCTTCCGTACCCCACGCGTGGGACGGGACGATCGCAGCCGCTCGCCCTCCGACTCGGCCACGGTGATGCGGATCGGCCGATTGCGAATCACTGTGCGCGCCATGCGCTTCAGTACCTGGGCTTGATACTTCCGCGGCAATTCGACGACGGTGACGCTGTCGTCGATGTCGATGGCGCCAATGGCCTTCCCTGGCACCCCAGCCTCATTCGCGATGGCGCCGACGATGTCGTTGGGGCGTACGCCATGACGGCGACCTGCATCGATCATCAGGCGCACCATCCCATCTGTCGCTGGGGCGATCGGCTCCGGCTCCAGCATCACCTCCAGGGGACGATCGCCCCGCGCCAGTCGCGCGGCCGCGGCGGCGATTTCGGCCATCTCGAAGCCCTCCGCCGCCAAGTCCTCGACGACCGTGAGGTAGAAGTCGAGATCCCCTTCGGCTAGCGTTTTGCGCATCTGCTCTTTGAACAGCGCCAAGCGCCGCGCCGCGATGTCGGCTTTGGTGGGGAGTTGCATCGGCCGGATGCGCTGGCCAGTGAACCGCTCGATTTCGCGTAGCATCCGCTGTTCGCGCGGCGCGACGAAGATGATCGCCTTTCCCCCACGTCCGGCGCGCCCTGTTCGTCCAATGCGATGGACGTAGGCCTCGGGATCATAAGGGATGTCATAGTTGATCACATGGCTGATATGCGGCACATCCAGCCCCCGGGCGGCGACATCGGTGGCGACAAGGATCTCAAGCTCTCCACTCCTGAAGCGGCGCATGATATTCTCGCGTTGCGCCTGGGCTAGATCACCATGCAGTGCCTCGGCCGCATACCCACGTCCTTGGAGCTGGTCGGCCAGCTCAGCGGCACCGACCTTGGTGCGCACGAAGATGAGCCCTGCCTGGATCGACTCAGCCTCCAACATCTGCGTGAGCACGTCCAGCTTCCTGGCGGCGGGCACGTTCAGGTAATGTTGCTCGGTGGCGGGGACGGTGATGACCTGAGGCTCGATCGCCACCGCGACCGGGTCCTTCAAATACCGGGCCGCGAGGCGGCGGACCTCCTTGGGCATCGTCGCCGTAAAGAGCGCTGTCTGGAAGGTACCCGGCGCGTGTGCGAGAATCCACTCCACGTCCTCGATGAAGCCCATCCGAAGCATTTCATCCGCTTCGTCCAGCACCACCATGCGCAGAGTCGCCAAGCTCAACGTCTCGCGGCGTAGGTGGTCCATGATACGCCCGGGGGTGCCGACGATGATATGCACTCCGCCGCGCAATCGTGCGCTCTGCCGATGGAGCGGCTGGCCGCCATACACCGGCAGGACGCGTATGCCTTCCCGGCTGCGGGCGTAGCTGTGGATCGCTTCGGCCACTTGCAGCGCCAGCTCGCGGGTGGGAACCAGCACGAGCGCCTGAACCTGATGCTGTGTCGTATCGAGCCGCTCCAGCATCGGCAGCGCAAAGGCAGCCGTCTTGCCGGTGCCGGTCTGGGCCTGCCCAATCACATCGCGGCCGGCCAGCAGCGGCGGGATGGCCTGTGACTGGATGGGCGTCGGTGCTTCGTACCCTACCATTTCGATCGCTCGCAGCATGGGTTCACTCAGACCCAACTGGTGAAAGGTGGTGCTCTTCGGTGTGGCTGATACGGTCATGGTACGGCTCTCTTCTCCTGGTCAGTTGAGGTGACACCGCGGGAATACCAAGCCCCGCCGCCGGGGTTTGACTCACCGCAGACTTCTTCAGCGATGTATCATAAGCAAGATACCATAGCCGATCTGAGCACACACCCTCATCTTCTGCAGGCTCGGCTGGGCAGGCAGCGCTACCGCCGCGACCCGCTGATCGATCCACGGTAACCACCGTCGACTTCCGCACGACGACTTCTTCCAGGGCTATCGACGGCCCCCTGCTCGCATCCTCCTGCCGGTGCTCACAAGGTCAAGTTTTCTTAGACACGATGTTGGTGCGTTTCTCCCTTTCCTACCGGGTATACTTTCCCCACCTGTTCCTTCCCCTGGCAGACTGACCGGGATAGGCGACATCAAGCCTTCTTCCCCTCTTCACCAAGGCAGGTTTCTTCTCAGACATGATACTGATCCGAGCGTTTTGCTCTCTCTCCCTCTGGGAGAGGGCTGGGGTGAGGGCGACTCAGAGTTAGTCACGCTGCCAACTGCCCTTACCGTCATCCTTTCCGGGTGGGAGAGGGGACGAAAAACCTCCCCCACCCTGACCCTCCCCCATCGAGGGGAAGGGAAACGGTTCGCGGGCTGTCGTGGCCCAACACCTGCCTTTGTGAGTACCTTACCCTCCCCCGTTAACGGGGCGGGGAAGAGTAATCCAGGAAGAGGATGACGCGTCCGGTGTTCCACCTACGTCCAGCGATGTGGCGGAAGCGCAGCCCACCGGGAGAGGGCCGAGGTGGTGAGGGAGGAACAAAGCACGTGCTCCCAGAAAGTCCTGCCAGTGTCGTCTATCTGATCGGCGGCCATCGGCTGCGCGTTGGGTGTATGGCTGAAGCCACGGGAGACGGCTTGAGCCATTTGACCTGACAAACGCTCTCCACAACGGAAAGAGGCCTTAGGTGAGGCGGATTCGCCGCGTGACTTGGCCGTTGCTTTCCCAGTAGGTGCGTTTCTTGGCGATCCATGGATCGTCCATCGCCGGTTGGATATGCCCCGCCGCATCGATGGCCCGGGACGTGATGATGTGCTCCCCAGGTGCAGCTTTCGGCCACGCGAGCGACCAGATCTTCCAGGCGAACTCGGCCTCCTCGCTCCGGTCAATCGTGGCCGGCATCCAGGCGCCTCCATCAACCTGCACCTCCACGCGCTGGATCGGCGCACCCCAGGCCGCACCGACGATGCGGTACTGGCCCTTTTGGCCGGTGACTTTGGCGGGCACGGATTTCAGCAAAGCCCGCCCCACGGAGGTTTCCATCCACACCGTGTCGCCATGGCGCTGCTCCTCCCGAATGGTCACGTAGTCGCGCGCCATGAAGCGGCCCATAAAACGGCTCGGGCGTACTTCAATGCGCTTGAGCCATTTGACGTTGGCGACCCCATACCAGCCTGGGGCGATCAGGCGCAGGGGAAACCCATGAGGCTGAGGCAGCGGTTCTCCATTCATCTCATAGCACAAGAGATTATCGGGATTCATGGCGTCCGCCAGCGACATGCTGCGAGCGAAGTTCTGCGTCATCTTGATGCCACGCACCTCCTCCTCGCCCGCATCGCTGCCGACGAAGACCACCTCGATACCCTTGTCCAACATCCCAGCCTCTTGGAGGAGGGGTGCCAAGGGCGTACCTGCCCATGTGGCCGTGCCGATGCCACCGATGAAAAACGGGAACCCATGATTACCAGAGCACTCTAAGGTGAAGGTGACCTCTTGGCGGGGGCGGGCCTTGAGCTGGCTGAGCGTCATGGTCAATGGCCGCTTGACCAGGCCGGTGATCTCGAGCGACCACTGCCTTTCGTCGATGGCCGGACCTAAAGGCCCCTGGTAGTGCGCCACGCGAAAGAACTTCGCGTTCGGCGTGATCCAAGCGTCCAGCTCTTCCCACTTGAGCTGATTCGAGACCACATGCGGTCGTGGGTGCGGCGGCGGCTGATCCACCCAGGGAATCACCTCCTCCCCTGGGCGGCTCGGGAAAGCCCGAGCCAGTTTGGCATCCTTGAGCAACGCCAAGCCGATCAACGCCGCACTGCCTTGTACGAGCAGATCTCTCCGGGACATTTCCCATGTGCTCATCGTGTCCTCCTTACTGGCTGGAGAGAGACAGACGTGACGGGGGCCTAGGCCAACCCCGGCAGAACCTCTCGGCGACCATGTAGCCTGTGCGTCGGGACCCAACTACGGCAATACCATCCGGACGTAGTGGTTATCCACCACCTCACCCGTGGCCGACACCGTGAAGTTGGAGGTGATATACCCCGTGGCGCCGCGGAACTCGCCGTCCCCGGCGGTAATACGCCAGATGACCGCCCCCACTGCGTGTCAGGCAACGGGCTGGGTCCGATGTGCCCGACCCCAACGGTGTCGAAGGTCACGCTGCCCCGTCCCATATAGTTAATCCTCCCAGTCTCGGTGAACGTCTCCCCCTTGAGCACCACCTCCGACGCGAAGTGCACCGTCTCACCGGAAGGGCCTCTGCCAGCGGTCTGGGCCTGCAGGGTTGACTCCCGCCCCTCCACCGGTGCCGCTCTCCCCCGGAGTTCCATGGCAAACACCTGGTCCCTCATGTCAAATCTCCCCTCTCGCAGAATCACCTGTGCTTCCTACTGACCTCACTGCCAATCATAGGCATGGCACGACGTGATGGTGACTCCCATCGTGAGGCCGCTGTGACGGCATAGTGCTTGTCGCGCAGGAGTTTGACGCCCTCGTTGTAGGCGTTGATCACCTGCTCGCGCGGCGTGCCTTTGGGTGCCGGCAGGGGATCACTCTCGTCCGCCTCCACGGCAGAGCTGAACAGGAGCACGGCAACTCCGAGCACAACCCCGATCCACCGCCGCGTTCGCTGCTTGGTCGTCTCCTCCACGGTCACCCCGTTGCTGACCATGTTACTGCTGCGACAGTACTCGTTTCGCATACGCGAGCTCAGCCCGTGGGCCGTTGGATTGTCCAGCGATCGCCACGAGCGTCTCGAAATATCGCTTTGCCCGTGCGCGGTCGCCCGCCTGCTCGGCTGCGAGCCCTGCGCCGTACAGGCCACGGAAGCGGTTCGGCTCCTTGGCGATCGAAGCCTCATACTCCACCAGGGCGTCACCGGGGCGGCCAAGCTCCATCAGGAGGTCGCCGAGGAGCTCGCGCGCCGGCATGATCGGCCCGGGAATCACCACGTGCTTCTCGGTCTGATCTTCACGGTCAGCGGCAGCGCGCATCGCGGCGAGCGCCTCATCATTCTTGCCCTCGGCACGCAGCGCCCAGGCGGTGGCGACCTGGGCCTGGGTGTCGACCTGCTCGGCCCAGTAGGCGAGTTTTCGCTCGGTGAGCACCGCACGCAAGTGGTTGAGGCGCTCGATGTCGCGGCGGGCGCTCGCGGCATCGCCGCTACGTGCCGCCCCCAGCGCCCGTGCAAAGATGAGGATGGCTTCGGCCTGGGGAAACCGCTGCCAGCCGGCCTCTGAGATAGTCGAAGGCCGCTCAAGCCTGGCCGCCTCCGCCCAGCGACTGCGCTCCAGCGCCAGCCGCGCCGGAATCGCCGCTGCCCCGAAGGCCTCGGCAAAGTTGGGATCGTTCAGCGCTCCGATGCTTCGCGCGTCGCTCCCCACTTTGTCGGCCGCGGCGTCGTCGGCCAGCTGCAGGTAGGCGTACACCATATAATCCCAGCCGTGGAGACTATAACGCGTATCGCCTTTGGCGGCGGCGACGCTGGCCTGGTTCGAGGTCGCCGACTCGCGCCAGGCACCTACGCGGGTGAAGATGTGCGACGGCATATGCTGAGCGTGCGGCGCATCGGGCGCGATCTGAGCGTAGCGCTTCGCCGCCTCCAGGCCCTTGCTGGCGATCGGTGGATAGTCGTAGCTGTGGATCAGGTAGTGCGCCACCCCGGGATGTTGGGGATAGGCGGCGAACAGTGGTTCGAGTAGACCTGCGGCCTTGAGCGGCCGGGCGAAGGTCTTGTCGTTGAGATCGTGATTGGCGCTGACCGTGAGCGCATACAGGATTTTCGCTTCGACGTCGTCGGGGTACGTGGCCACGAGCTGCTCCATCGCCTGCTCATAGGCCAGGGCGCGCTGACGGTGTGGCACCGTCGCATGATCCTGGTAGAGCACTGCGAGCGCCGCGATGTAATCGCGCTCACGCGGCGTGGTGGCCTCTATCTCCTGCGCCTTCCGGATCGCCTCGGCACCTGCCTTCGCTTTGAGCGAGACCGGCCAGCCGAAGGGGTTATCGGCGGCGACCATCGCCAGGCCCCAATAGGCCATGCCGCAACCCGGATCGAGGCGGGCGATCTCCTCGAAGGCCGCTTTCCCCCGTTTCCAGTCGAAGGAGTGGTACAGCGCCATGGCGCGGTGGAACTTGGTTTGA